>OLIK01000053.1_pt1 | contig 86581 bp, 56 predicted proteins | sample 1609641 | NCBI WGS metagenome assembly OLIK01 (sample SAMEA4350124, study PRJEB24818) | metagenome | biome: human; feature: gut; material: faeces | place: Denmark | collected 2013-09
GCTGTTCGCCCATTAAAGTGGCACGCGAGCTGGGTTCAGAACGTCGTGAGACAGTTCGGTCTCTATCTATCGTGGGCGTATGAAATTTGCGTGGCTCTGACACTAGTACGAGAGGACCGTGTTGGACAGACCTCTGGTTTACCGGTTGTGCCGCCAGGTGCATTGCCGGGTATCTAAGTCTGGATCGGATAAGTGCTGAAAGCATCTAAGTACGAAGCCGGCCACAAGATTAGATTTCTGAGGGTCGTTGTAGACTACGACGTTGATAGGATGCAGGTGTAAAGGTAGAGATACCAAAGCCGAGCATTACTAATTGCCCGTCCACTTTCCTTATATTTTGGATGGTGTATACGTTCGGTTATTACTACAGGATAAGATAACGCTGATGGCTTGTCGATATGTCGCCCTTATTCAGGTGGCTATAGCACAAGGGTTCCACCTCTTCCCATTCCGAACAGAGAAGTTAAGCCTTGTCACGCCGATGGTACTGCGTCACAGTGGGAGAGTAGGTAGCTGCCGTTTTTGATTGAAGCCTCCGGACTTGAAGAAGTTCCGGAGGCTTTTTTTTTGTATCCACGTGTGGCTCCGGACACTCATGCCTTGGAAAAAGGCGGGAAATAGAACAGGCAGGTCTGAAGGCCCGCCTAACAGAGAAACGGAAGATGATTATAGCGCCTTTATGCAAGCTATCAGTTTGTCTACATCTTCTTCTTCTGTATCGAAAGAGGTAACAAGTCTCATTTCTCCTATGGCTTCGTTCCAAAAGTAGAAATGATAATATTTTTGTAGCTTATTTTCTTTTTCACGTGGCATGATGAAGAATAATTGGTTGCTTTCCACCGTTTGGGTAAACTTTATATCAGGCATTGTGGAAAGTTCCTTGTACAAGCGTTGCGCCATTGCGTTGGCATGTTGTGCGCATGTTAGCCATAGGTTATCTTCAAGGAAGGCTGTGAACTGGCAAGAGATATAACGCATTTTGCTGGCCAATTGGCAGGCTTGTTTTCTGGCATAACGCGCTTCCTTTATCAAATCTTGATTGAAAATCATGACACATTCGGCTCCCATCAGTCCGTTCTTTGTTCCTCCCAAAGTCAATGTGTCAACTCCGCAAGCTCCTGATATATCATCAAGACTCATTCCCAATGCTGCCGCGGCATTAGAGATACGGGCGCCGTCCATATGCACAAACAGTCCATGCCGGTGTGCAAATTCTGTCAATGCGCATATTTCTTCTGGTTTGTAAATTGTTCCCAACTCACTACATTGGCTTAGGTAAATTGCTCCGGGCTGAGAATGGTGTTCTATACCAAAGTTAACCATAAATGGTTTTAGTAATTCCGGAGTCAGTTTGCCATCCAGAGTAGGAATTGTGCGCATGAAACAGCCAGTCGCTTTACTGGGGGCACCACATTCATCTACAGCAATGTGAGCTGTGTCGGCACAGAAGATAATATGGTAAGGACGGGTCATCATTTGCAACGCCATAGTATTACTGCCTGTGCCATTAAAAACAAACAGTGCTTCACATGGACGTGAAAATTGTTCTTTCACTTTGTGGGCGGCTTCTTCTGTCCACGGGTCATCTCCATAGCCAAGTGCATGTCCGTTATTGGCCTTCATTAATGCTTCCATGATACGGGGATGTACACTTGAATTATTGTCAGATGCAAAACTTCTCATATTCTTTCTCTATTTTACAATTTATTTGTAAAGGTAGGAGCTTTTTCAACAAAATGCAATGAAATGTCATTGAAATAAATATGCAAAAGGAGCATCATGCAGATGTATTATACATGTAATGCTTTTATCTGATCTTTGCCATCGGAAAAATAACAAGGTAAAAGTATGATGAAAGCTCAGATGAAAGGCATTAGCCTTATGATAATTCTCTTGATGTTGGTATTGACTGTACAGGCGGCTGCTTTGAGAGGAACTGTAACAGATAAAGCGACTAAAGAGCCACTTATTGGTGCTGCCGTACAGTTAAGTGGTACAAATATAGGAACTATTACTGATGTGGATGGTAATTTTGAACTTGCGGGATTAAGAAATGGAACGTACAAGCTTATTATATCTTATGTGTCTTATTGTACACAGATTGTTGAGGTTACAATAAATGGTATGTTCGAAATAAAAGTAGAACTAGAACAGGATAATCAACAATTAGGAGAAGTTGTGGTTGTAGCGGATGCTAAAAAGAATACGGAGAATGCTATAATTACCCAACAACGTACCAGCTTGGTTATGCAAACGGGAGTTTCTGCCCAGCAGATTACCAAGACGCAAGATAAAGATGCTTCGGAAGTGATTCGCCGTGTGTCGGGTATCAGTATAATTGAGGAGAAATTCGTTATGGTACGTGGGCTTTCACAACGGTATAATAATGTGTGGATTAATAATAGTGCCGTGCCTAGTTCAGAAGCCGATGCGCGTGCTTTCTCTTTCGATATTATTCCATCGTCGCAGTTGGATAATATGTTGGTAGTGAAATCACCTGCACCGGAATATCCAGCTGATTTCAGTGGTGGTTTTATTTTAGTGAATACCAAAGATGTTCCTAGCAGTAATCTGTTTACTATTTCGGTTGGAACTAGTTTAAATGATCAGACTCATTTTAAAAAGTTTCTGTATAATAAAGGAAGTGGCACAGATTTTCTAGGTTTCGATAATGGCTTTCGTAGCTTGAAAGGTGGAATCAATGCTGTGCTTAATCCGATAAATAACGGCTATGATTTATTAAATAATGGGTTGAACAATGACTGGACCGTTAAAGATCGTAGGCCCTTGGCAGATCTTAGCATGAATATGAATTTCAGCCGTCGCTGGGTGGATAGTAGCGGACGTACTTTGGCTATGTTAGGAACAGTGAACTATAGTAATAGCTATAAGACATATCTGGATATGGATAACAATTTGTTTGGTGCTTATGATACGACCCACGACTGTTCTAATTATTTACGTAAAAGTATAGATGACCAATATAATCATAATGTTCGTATAGGAACTATGCTGAATTTTACTTATGTACCTGCCAGTGGTAACAGCCGCTATGAGTTTAAGAATATTTTTAATCAATTAGGGAAAGACCGCTATACTTATCGTAAGGGGACAGATGCACAAAGTGATTATGAAGAGAGCGCGGAATATTATTATCAGAGTCGTACCACTTATAATGGTCAATTTACGGGGAAACATACATTGGGTGATGCCGATAAGTTGGATTGGAGTACTGGATATTCTTATGCCAATCGGAATATGCCAGACCGCCGTCGATATACTACCGTACTCAATGAAGAGACCAATCAGTTGGAAGTAGAGAACTTGAATGAGATTAATCGGGAGTTTTCCCGATTGGATGAACATATTTTGTCGGCTAACATCAATTATCAGCACGATTTTTCTTTCGGGATTTTTACTCCTAGCCTGAAGGCTGGAGCTTACACGGAGTATCGTGCTCGTGAATATAATACCCGTTTTTTTATTTATAGTTGGAAAAATGGTTTGCCGAGTGCTTATAAAGTAATGAATGTCCCTAATGAATTATTACAAGAGAAGAATTATGGGGAGAATGGACTTTATTTATTGGAACAAGTGGATTGGCGCAATAATTACGAAGGCAATAATCTCTTGAGTGCCGGTTATGTAGGGACCAATCTTCCATTGGGCAAATTGAATGTATACGCAGGAGTTCGTTTTGAACATAATAGAATGGAGCTGGTTAGCCATACACAGAAAAACGAAGAAAGCCCCACTAGCGTGTTTTACACGTATAATGACTTTTTCCCGTCTGTAAATGTGGCTTATCGTCTGAATGATAAGCAGCAGTTCCGTTTATCTTATGGACGTACTGTGAATCGTCCGGAATTTCGGGAGGTTTCTTCTTCTGTATATTATGATTTTGATCTTGCCAGTAATGTACAAGGTAATTATAATTTAAAGCCTGCTTATATTGATAATTTAGATTTTGGTTATGAACTTTATCCCAGCAGTGGAGAGCTGATTTCTGTTTCTCTTTTCTATAAAAGGTTTAAAAATCCTATTGAATGGACTTATACTGTATCCGGAGGCACAGACCTTATCTATTCGTATGTCAATGCCAAAGGAGCGGATAATTATGGGGTAGAGGTGGATATCCGCAAAAATCTGGATTTTATAGGTATGCGTAATTTTAGTCTTAGTCTGAACGGGGCCTTAATTAAAAGTAAAGTGAAATTTGAGCCGGGAGCCAAAGAGGAGGACCGTCCGATGCAAGGTCAATCTCCATATTTGATTAATGCCGGTTTTTTCTATCAACATGCCGATAGCGGATGGAATGCTGCATTGCTTTATAACCGTATCGGTAAGCGTATTATTGGTGTAGGCCGTAGTTTGGGAACTGCAGGCAATGAAGTAAGAGTACCCGATTCTTATGAAATGCCCCGTAATGCAGTAGATTTAAGTGTCTCGAAAAAAATCGGTAATCTGGAAATAAAGGTTGCTGTACGCGATTTGTTGGCGGAGAAAGTTTCTTTTAAGCAATTTGAAGAAACTAGACATGGAAAAGTGGAGCAAATTACCCGTCAATACAAATCAGGGCGTAATTTCAATTTGAACATTAACTATACGTTTTAAAATAGAATGAATCTTTCATTATTAACCAATAAACAAATGGAAATGAGAACTAACAAGTTTATGATTTACGTATTCTCAGCAATAATGCTGGGGGGAATGGTTGCTTGTAGCAGTGATGATCCGGAAACTGATACAGGAAACGGTAATGGCAACGGTGGAAATGCCGAAGCTCCTTATGTATGGGGGACTGAGGGAGCTATTAAAACATGTGACCACTTGTTATTTAATGATGATAAAACTGAGAATGCCAAAGGTACCGTGATAGGAAATGGAGATCAGGAGTTTATTTTTAAAGGTACACAGACTTTGTCTAAAGGAACTTACCTGATGAAAGGATGGATTTATGTGGGGACTGGGTCGGTATTGACCATCGAACCGGGAACTGTTATCAAAGGGGATAAAGATACACAGGCTGCCTTGATTGTAGAACCGGGTGGCAAACTAATAGCCGAGGGTACTAAAGATGCTCCGATTGTCTTTACCTCTGAACAGCCTAAAGGCCAGCGTAAACCGGGAGATTGGGGGGGATTGATTATTTGTGGTAATGCCAAGAACAATCAGGGAGTGTTGAATCAGCAGATTGAAGGAGGTCCGCGTACTAAACATGGAGGAAATGATGATGCTGACAATTCAGGTATATTAAGATATGTACGTGTGGAATTTGCTGGTTATCCTTTTCAAAAAGATAAGGAAATTAATGGTATAACTTTTGGATCTGTAGGTAGTGGGACTACCATTGATCATTTACAGGTATCATATTCCAATGACGACTCTTACGAATGGTTTGGAGGTAATGTAAATTGTAAATATCTAGTGGCTTATAATGGATGGGACGATGAATTTGATACAGATAATGGCTTCTCCGGTAAAGTCCAGTATTGTCTTTCAATCCGTGACCCGAGAATCGCAGATACTTCTCAGTCTAATGGTTTTGAGTCGGATAATTGTGGAGACGCCTCATTGATAGAACCCTATACGACAGCCGTATTTAGTAATGTCACTTTTATCGGACCGTTGGGGCGTGATGCCAACTTTGTTAATAATGAGAGCTATATTACCGGTGGTAGCTTCAATCCTAATAACGGTTCAGCTTTAGGTAAGTTCCAGTCTGCTATGCAGATCCGACGTTCCAGTCGTTTGAATTGCTTTAATTCAGTAGCTGTGGGATATCCTGTCGGTTTAATTATTGATGGTGAGAAAGGTAATACAGTTGAGATGACCAAGGCAGGAAACATAAAGTTGGAGAATATTTGGTTTGCAGGTATGACGGCGGTCGGTTCTGATGCCAACAAAATATATGATGATGTGCTTTATGATGCCGTGAACAAGCAAATCATTGATGCTGAACAAGAGTCTTACTCTTCTACTTTTTTTAAGGCTCAGAAAGGAAATAAAGTATTGACTGATGTCAATGAGTTGAAATTCAAGGACGGGCGTAATATCGGTGTTAATTATATGCCGGATGCAGGTAGTCCTGTGTTGACAGCCGCTTCATTTAATGACGCACTGTTGAGCAGTGGTTTTGAGAAAGTAGAATATATCGGAGCGTTTGGAACAGATGATAATTGGTTGGATAGCTGGACTAACTTCGATCCTAATAATACAGACTACTAATACACCTTTGAATATACACACACATAGCTGTTAATTTTAGGGGATTCTATGCGGTAAAGTCATAGAATTCCCTTATTTTTGTATCCAAACCTAGAAACTATTAATTAATACACCTATGTATCCATTTAAATTTAACCCCATTCTGAAATCCACCATTTGGGGTGGAGAAAAGATTATCCCGTTCAAGCATCTGAATATTGAACAGCCTCAGGTTGGTGAAAGTTGGGAAATCTCTAATGTTCCGGGCGATGAGTCTGTTGTTGCTAATGGAACTGAAGCCGGCAAAAATTTGAGCCAGTTGGTAAAAGAATATAAAGGATCTCTGGTAGGAGAAAGTAATTATCAGCGTTTTGGAGATAATTTTCCTTTGTTGATCAAATTCATTGATGCTTGTGACGACCTCTCTATACAAGTGCATCCGGATGATGAACTGGCAAAGAAGCGTCATAATTCGATGGGCAAGACTGAAATGTGGTATGTTATTGACAATGCCGGGGGGAAAGCACATCTGCGTTCGGGACTAAGTAAAAAGATTACTCCCGATGAATATGCTGCAATGATTGCTGATAATACGATTTGTGATGCATTGGCTGATTATGCCGTACAATCGGGTGATGTGTTTTTCTTGCCTGCAGGACGTATCCATAGTATTGGAGCCGGATGCTTTATTGCTGAGATTCAGCAGACCTCGAATGTGACTTACCGAATTTATGATTTCAATCGTAAGGATAAGAATGGTAATACTCGTGAACTGCATACAGAATTGTCAAAAGATGCCATAGATTATTCTGTAGAAGAGGATTATCGTACTCATTATACTCCGAAACAGAATGAGTCTGTCGAGTTGGTTACCTGTCCGTATTTCACTACTTCTGTTTATGATTTGACTGAAAATATGACGATAGATTATAGTGAACTGGATTCATTTGTAATTTATATTTGTATGGAAGGTATATGTACGGTAACTGATGGGGATGGTAACTCATTGGAATTGCAAGCCGGTGAATCTATCCTTTTCCCTGCCACAACAAAAGAAGTGAAAGTAACCGTGGAAGGTCATGTTAAGTTCTTGGAAACTTATGTATAAAGATTCGTTTTGTCTTTAATAAAATAACTGCTGTCTCCAATACATACAATGAAGGCAGCAGTTTATTTTATTAAAGACTATGTTTCCTGTTTAAAAGGTAAACTTCAGGCATACAGGTTTATTGGTTTTTATTGTCTTGCCTGTGTCTTTCAGTAATCCTGTTTGGGAATCTCTTTCAAATACTTGTATAGAGTTACTGTCTCTGCAGGCCACCAACAGGTATCGCCCGTTCCGGCTGATAATAAAATTACGTGGATGGATACCAGTCAGCTGATAACCTGTCTTTGTTAATGTCCCTTCTTCCTGATTTATGGAAAAGATAGCGATACCGTCTGCTTTTAAGCGGTTGGATGCATACAGAAATTTTCCATCGGGTGAAATGTGGATATCTCCGCTACCTTTGGCACCCACTGTGTCAGCTTCTATATATTGTATGGCGTTTAATTTTCCTTTGTCGTAAGAGAAAGCTATAACTTTTCCTGAGATTTCGTTAATCAGATAAGCGAATTTTTGGTTCGGATGGAAACAAATGTGGCGTGGCCCTGATCCTGATTCTACTTTTATATTAAATTCTTCAGATTCGTTCAGTAAGGAATGGGATATGCCATCAGTTACATTCTCACTAACAGGAAATACATGAATCTGGTCTGTCCCTAAATCACTGGCAAGTAGATATTTATGGTCTGGAGTGAATTTTATACAATGTAGATGTGGTTGTGTTTGCCTCTCTTTGTCAAGACTGTTTCCGGTAAAGGAAATAAGGCGTGTCTCGGATTTTAATTTTCCGTCTTTATCTAGTGGGAAAACGGTAATGCTACCTCCCATATAATTTGCTGTCAAGACAAATTTTTCCGATGGGCTGAGAGTTATATAACAAGGTGCGCCGCCGTCAGTGGGTTGAGAATTAAGCAAGGTTAGTTTCTTTTGTTCTTTATCAAATTTGATGGCATTGGCGGTAGAACTTTTTCCGGCATCCTCCCCTACAGTATATATTCTTTTTCCATCAGCCGACGGAATGAGGAAAGAAGGGTTGGATATTCCTTTTATTCCGCTGATATATTGGGAGTTGCCAGTTTGCTCATCAAAGTTATAAACCTTGATACCTTCTTCATCTGGAGTTGCATAACTACCTACCAACATATACATCATATTCGGATTTTTTTCAACTGTAATTGGTTCTGTTTGTTTCTTGGGAGAGGGTATACAGCCTCCCAGTATCATACTGTTCATACACAATACCATTAATTTTTTGTTCATATTGTCTGATCTGTTAGTATTAGAAAAATTATTTTCAAAGATACGTTGTTCTTATTAAAATGCGCTAAATAAACGAATAAATAATTGGATATTAACAGAAGTGTGTGTATATTTGTAACCTCTTTATGAGTTACCAGTACGGGGTTGACTGGATTTGACAGCGTGGCTAAGTGGTATGTAAGCATGCAGTGCGTGGTTGATTGGCACTATAATCCCAGTTTTCAAAATTTTATCTGGCAACGAAAATTATGCTCTTGCTGCTTAATCGAATCATAGTAGATTAGCTTTATTTCTGCCAAAGTGGTGGAAACGAGACATCACTCAAAAGCTCTTGTTCCGAAGCGTTTGATCAAGTGGTGCAGTAAAATCGGGAATAGTTAGAGATCCGCTTCATGTCTCTTACGAAAATTTAGAGGATAAGGTATAAGTTGGTGGCTTCGGTCCTGCTTATACTCGAAAATTTAGGCGAAGATAAGCATGTAGAAAGCGTATGGCTTCCTCGTTTGGACGAGGGTTCGACTCCCTCCAGCTCCACAAACTAAGAGTGATTCGTCCTTGGGCTTCAATAATCCAAGGACGAATTCTTTTTTAGAAGAGTAATGTATGCGGTTACTCATGTTTCTTTTCTGATGTGTGTAGAATACATTTCTCTCTTTTGCATCGGAAATTCTTGTTTTTTACGTAAAGATGCTTGTTTAAAGATGAATGTTATTTTATTGTTTAATGACTAATTCTATTACATAATCTATGTCATCAGGTACTTGAGGCAGTTTTATTAATATGCCGTTTTTTTCCTGTTTGAAAGAAAGTGGAGTTCTGGAAATGAACTGTATTGCTTTCTTTACTTTTGCCTTTAGAGGTATATAAAGTGCATTATCCTGCAAATCTAGTATATGGATGAATAAACGATCACCTTTGCGGGTTGATACTCCCCATGTGTGAGGAGCTACATCACCACCACGGGTTCCATAAATCGTCTCTCCATATTGATTCATCCATTTACCCACTTGTTTCAGATGCTCTATAGCTGTAGCGGGTAATTCTCCGTTGGGTTGAGGTCCAATATTCATTAGCAAATTTGCATTTTTTCCGGCTGCCTTAACCAAATAGTGTATCAACTCTTTGGGGGATTTGTAATTTTGGTCTTCAATTCTGTAGCCCCACATTCCGTTCATTGTTTCACAAGTTTCTAAAGGGAGTTCACTTATTCCTTGTCCTGCTGAAAAACCGGCTTTGTTTTCACCGGGCAAATCACGTTCGAACATTTGGAAATCTTCTCCTGCATAAGGAGTTCGATGATGATTGTTGCCTATTAGACAGGATGGTTGCAGTTTATGAATTAATGCATATTGTTCTTCCAGTTGCCAATTGAAGTTGGTAGGTTGATCCCAAATACCGTCAAACCAAATGGCGCCGACGGGGCCATAGTTAGTCAAAAGCTCGGTCAGCTGTTTATTCATAAACTTGTAGTAACTTTCCCAGTTTCCATGTCCTTTGGGACGTCCTGTCCCATGTCCGGTGTTTCCTTCCGGATAGTCGTCACGAAACCAGTCCAAATGCGAATAATAAAAATGGAGTTTGATGCCCTGTTTTTGACATTCTTCTGCCAGTTCTTTTAGTACGTCTCGTTTGAAAGGAGTAGCGTCTACGATATTAAAATCGGATTCTTTTGTATCAAACATTGAGAAACTGTCATGGTGTCGACTGGTGATACAGATATATTTGGCTCCGGAGGTTTTGATGGCAGAAACCCATTCGGCAGCATTGAAGCGCGAAGGATAGAATCCGGATGCCAGTTTGGCGTATTCATCACGGTTGATGTTGTGAGTGTTCATATACCATTCTCCTTGAGCGGTCATACTGTAAATGCCCCAATGAAGAAATATGCCGAATTTATTATCTTGAAATTCCTGCCGTGCTTTTATATTTTCAGGAGTAGGGATATAAATTTGATTGGAGATTTGTGCGAGGGCTGAAGTTCCCGCCATCAATAACAAGGCTGCGCCTAATTTGATTTTTTGTGCTAATTTGTTTCTCATTGTTATTATAAATTTGTTTTGCGAAATATAGTTATACTCTTGGAATATTTAAAGCATTTTTTGAAAAATATTGCACTGCGAATTAAATTTTAATAGATTCTAACTGGGTGGTATGTGAAGAGTATTTTTTGTTTATAAGGTATAAAAAGATGTTTTCTATTGTTTGGAAATTAATCATTCTATACCTTTGTGAAAGTAATATTGAATTTTATATGAGAGTAAAAGAAATTCCTATACTGCTTTTGACCGGTTATCTAGGCAGTGGAAAAACGACATTAGTGAACCATATTCTTTCTAATAAACGTGGTATTAAGTTTGCGGTTATTGTCAATGATATCGGTGAGGTGAATATTGATGCTGATCTCATACAGAAAGGAGGGATTGTAGGAAAGAAAGACGAAAGCTTGGTAGCACTTCAGAACGGTTGTATCTGTTGTACTCTGAAGATGGATTTGGTGGAGCAGATAGATGATATTATGAAGTTGGAGCGTTTTGATTACATTGTGATTGAGGCAAGTGGTGTTTGTGAACCAGCTCCTATCGCACAGACTATTTGTTCTATTTCAAGTATGGAGAATACGTACGGGGGATGTCGTTTGGATTGTATTGTGACTGTGGTAGATGCCTTACGTCTGCAAAGTGAGTTTTCTTGTGGCAACGATTTGACCCGTAAAGGTATTGACGAAGAGGATATTGAAAATCTGATTATCCAACAGATTGAATTTTGTAATGTTGTATTATTGAATAAGGTCTCAGAAGTGAAACATGACGAATTGGAACGTATCAAACAGATTATCCGTACATTGCAACCTGCAGCTGAAATAATAGAATGTGATTATGCTGATGTGGATTTGAATAAGATAATCTATACTGAAGTATTTGACTTTGAACGTACTGCCACTTCTGCCGGTTGGATACGTGGAATAGAGAGCGCCCTTACGGAAGAGCAGAAAAAAGAAGCGGAGGAACACGCGCACCATCATCATCATGAGGGTAGTGAAGTGGATGAATATGGTATCAGTACTTTTGTGTATTATCGTCGTCCGGCTTTTGATATCCATAAATTCGATCGTTTTGTATCAACCAGATGGAGTCGTAATATCATTCGTGCAAAAGGAGTCTGTTATTTCAGCAATAATCGTGATATGTCTTTTCTTTTTGAGCAGGCTGGTGTGCAGAAAAAGTTGAAGGAAGCTGGTTTATGGTATGCTACGGCACCTGAAGAAGAACTGATGGAGGTAATGCGTCAGGAGCCCGGCTTGTTGCGGGATTGGGATGATAAATATGGAGACCGTATGCAGAAAATAGTTTTTATCGGGCGGCATCTTGATAAAGAAGAGTTGATAGGTGAACTTGATGAGTGTTTGGAATAAGATATGCATATAGATAGAATAAAAGTTCTGTTTGCAGAACTTTTATTCTATTATACAGATTTTGTGAAGAATCAGTAAACATCTAGTATTACACGTTCTTTTTGTTTTTTCGGATATTCCGGTAAGTTTTGTCCATTTACAAAAGTAGCTTTGAGGCAGATGTTTTCTACACACCTTAAGTAATAAGGATGAGGGGCCTTTTGTACATGGAAATGCTCTATCTCAATATTTTTGATAGGCTTTTCTTCATATCCATCTATAAAAATTGCATAATGGTCGGAACAGCCAGCCTTTACATTGTTGATGCGGAAATTCTCGTATTGAGAGGTATGTCTGCCACCTCGGAAACCAAAATAATTGGTTTCAAAACGGAGCACTGCCCCTTTTGAGCGTTCTATAGTAATATTGCTGACTTGTATATTACGAATATATCCTCCTCTGTCACGGTTGGATTTAAAATAAAGGGCATTCTTGACCGTTCCTATTTGTATATTATCCATATATATGTTTTCTACACCGCCTGACATTTCACTGCCGATACATAATCCATTGCATTCAGACTGGAACAGACAATTACGAATGACGATGTTTTTTGAAGGGCGTCCTATTTCACGGCCGTCGGCGTCACGGCCTGCTTTGATAGCTATGGCATCATCTCCTGTGCGGAAAATACATTCTTCTATTAATACATTGGAAGTTGATTCAGGATCACATCCATCATTATTAGGATAGTGACTGTCAATGGTGATGCTTCGTACTATTACATTGTCACAGTATACAGGATGAATAGTCCAGAAAGGAGAATTCTTAATGGTGATACCTTCTACTAAAATGCGAGAACATCCCATGAATTGTATGCAAGAGGGACGTAGTATAGTACCTTTCCCAAAGATCCTTTCTGTGACAGGGATTAGTTTTTCTCCCATTTTACGCAGACGATTTCTGTCTGATACCTCTATCTGAGACCATGAAGCAAATTCCCGTCCTCCTTGGGCGTCTATGGTACCTTGTCCTGTAATGGCTATATTAGTGGCATGTTTGGCATAAATCATGGGAGAATGTCCATATAGTTCCGTACCTTCCCAACGTGTCCATACTTCAGGAAGAAAGTCATCAGCCTTACCGCTGAAAAGTAGATAGGCGTCTTTCTCTAAATGTAAATTGACATCACTTTTCAGTACTAGATTTCCCTTTAAATAATAGATTCCTTTCGAAATTATAACGTGTCCTCCGCCTGCCAAAGAACAAGAGTCTATTGCTCGCTGTATTAACTGGCGTGAATGACCTTTTTGGTTGGAAGCGGAATCAGGGCAGATCACTTTTATTTTCTTATGCGGAAATGAAGTGCGCGCTATATTGGCAATAATCTGTTCGGCTGTATTTTCTATTTTATTTTGAGGTCCGTCATGTTTGTATTTGAACCATTGAAATGAAGTTGCTCCTGCTTCCTGTTCTTTGTTATAACAATATAGTGCAATGCGGGCACCTTTCCAAAAACCGAATGGAATAAAAAAGGAAGTTCCATAAGGAATAAAACGTATATTATCTGTACTGTAGAAATATTGGAACTTTTGATTGAGCATGTCGATGGATACACGTAGATAAATCTGGTTTCCGTTTAGGAAAGTTGTACTTATTTCTGTTGTGTCATTGGATATGTATAGATATTTTTGTCCTTTCTCCATCTTGATACCTAGAACTTTATTTTCTTTTCCCATGCAAGCTAATCCGCATCGTTGCCCATCAGCTATTTCTGTAAAATCCATAGCTATTGTAGCTTCACTTATATTCCCCATAATCTTTTGTGTCAGGGTGTTGCGTGCCAGTCTGAAGGTTGAAGATTTCAATGCTTTCAGAGTGAGTGAACCTGGATGTGCCGATAAGGACCATGCGTGGTCTGTCGGATTATGATTAAACTGCCATTGTAGTGATAGGTTGGGGGTAGAGAAATCATCATCTGTTTGCGGAGCGAATATGGTTTTGCTTTCAATGGGTTTCTGGCATACATATACAGGTTCTCCTATTCCATTTCTATCAAAGTCTACTCCGATAACGGGCCAATCGTTTTCCCAATGCATGGGCTGAAGATGAACTACACGGCCTAAGGCATGATGATGTTGGAAATGAAAAAAAGCCCATTGACCATCCGGAGTATCGACAATGGCTCCTTGATGAGGGCCGTTTATCGTAGTACTTCCTTGTTCCAATACTACTTTCTTTTCATAAGGACCATATATATTTTTTGAGCGGAGGATAGTCTGCCATCCCGTACCTACTCCTCCTTCCGGAATAGAGAGATAATAGTAACCATCTTTTTTGAAAATTTTTGTTCCTTCGGCTACAGGTCCGGTGTATACGGTCATTCCTTCATCAAGTAGACGTGTACCGTCTGCACTCATTTTATGAATAATGATAGGCCCGGCTCCATGACGGCTCCGGCCTAGGTATGCTTGACCATCTTCATCCCAAAAGGGGCAAGGGTCTTCCCATTTTTCTACTTTCTTAACTAAATGTAAAGGGCTCCAAGGACCTGAAGGATTGACAGCATTTGACATGAATAATCCTTCTTTGGGAGTACAGAAAAAGACCCAGAATTTGTTATCATGGTAACGAATTGAGGGTGCCCATGAACCTCCTGCATATTGTTGGTTGTTATCCCAGCCGGGAAAATCAAAATGGTGATAGATTTGGGAAATCAGTTTCCAATTGATCATATCTGAAGATTCCAATACTTGCATTCCTAGAAAATGAAAGTCGGAAGCTATCATGTAATATTTATCTCTGACCCGGATAACGTCCGGGTCAGAGTAGTCAGCATTTAAAATCGGATTTATGTATGTTCCATTGCCCTGATCTCCCCATTTACCGGGAGTACCTTGAGCGGACAGGACTAATACATTATTTATAAAGTATAGAAGAATAAGTAAAAAATTTTTCATCAGCATGTTTTTTAACTTAATAACCAGGGTTTTGTGTCACTTTAGCTTGATTCAAATCAATGGCAGCTTGTGGAATAGGACGAAGAATCTTGTATTTACCATCAGGGCCTATCATAGCAGATTCTTTTATGCCGTCTTCATTATATTTTGTGGCATATTCCACTAAAGTGTGAGTACGCTTCAAATCTGTCCAACGGACATATTCTCCAGCTAATTCACGAGCACGTTCATCAAGAATAAAATCAATATTAATATCGTTGCTGGTGACAGTCATTTCTGTTGTGTATCCTTTACGAATAGTTCCTGGACGTTGACGAAGTTTATTGATCATTTGTGCAGCCTCTTCTGTTTTACCCATTTTTAAATAGGCTTCGGCGGCAATCAGATAGGTTTCTCCTAAGCGCGCTACTACCACATCATGCATGCTGCAAGTAGAATTACGGTTAGCAATAGAAGTTTCTGAATAATCATCAAATTTCTTGATACAAGCATTGCCGTAGTCTTGTGAACGACGGTCTTTGTATGTGGCTGGGGCACCGTTGGATGGAGCAATACCACCGTCTGCTATTGTTTTGCTTACCAGTGTATTCTTTTTAATTCCATAAGGATCGTCTGCTTTCCAGGCAGCGATATCTTCATCTGTAGCCCATGCTGGAGCATAATAATAAATGATAGAAGAACTAGTCGGTGCTGAGTAATAGTCGAAATAACTGGTATGGAATTCTAACATAAAAGTTTGTTCCAACCGTGCATCACCCCGACTATACATTTGCTGTAGACGTAGTGAAGGAGCAAAGCAACCGTCAATTGCCTTATTTCTTGGTTTTTCGGAACCACCTAAATAAGCTCCGAATTGGGCTTGTTGGTAGGAACCGTCTTTTACGGGATCTTCTACAGCAGCCGAATTAAACTGTATGCTCCAGAATATTTCATTGTTTTCTTCATTTTCTACGTCAAAAGCTTCTTCTATGGAGAGGAAAGGAATTTCGCCATTAATTGCTTCCAAGGCATACTTAGCTGCATTTGCGAAGTCTGAATTTTGAGCTATATTTTCTTCTTGGGCTTCGTAATCAGTGCCATCTAGCCATCCACGAGTCAGATAGGTTTTGGCTAAGTAAAAGGTTGCTGCGCGTTTATTGGCACGTCCTACACCGGAGTTGGCACGTTCCATTAAATGGGATTCGGAAGAGGCTAGATACTCAAACTCTTCAATGATGAACTTATAAACATCTGCAAGACTGGCACGTTCATGACTCATTTCGGCATGGTCAAACATTTGTTTGTTCAAAGCTACAGGCCCGAACTGTTGCACTAGTTGGAAATAATACCATGCACGGATAAAACGTGCTTCGTCCACATATTGCAGTCGTACACTGGAATCTTCCGTTATGTCTCCATAAGATATAACGCTATTGGCTAGCTGAATACCTTTAAAACAACTTACATAGAAATTTTTTATAATGCCTTCATCTGCAGTGAAGGTATATTGGCTCATGACTACTCCCTGTGACTTTCCGTCTGCATACAGGTCTGTTCCCGCTACGAATAATTGCGGTTGGGCATTATAAAGCTCCCGCAGTGTGGAGTAAGCGCTGTTAGTTAAACTGGCGAATCCTGCCGAAGTCTGATAAAATTCAGCTGATGGAACATTAGATTTGTTGTTTTGGTCAAGAAAATCCGAACATCCTGAGAGAGTTGCCAATCCTAATGCCATAATGAAATATATTTTTTTCATAATCATTTAATTTTAGAATTTTAAATTTACACCAACTTGATAAGTTCTTGAACTGACACCACCGGTACCGTCACCTACTTGTGCATCAGCCCATTCGGGGTCGAATCCTTCATAACTTGTGAAAGTGAAGGGGTTTAATACATTGGCGTAGATTCTTAAATTGGAAATATGAAGTTTTGAAATCCATTTCTGTGGAAAAGTATAGCCAAGAGTAATGTTTTTGACTCGGACATATGAGTTATCAACGAAATTTTGTGCCCGGTCCTCATTGGCACCACTTTGCCAGTATGCACCGCCTCCTTTACCATTTCCACCATTGGTCGGGAAGGGATAACTACCGTAATGAGTGGCTTCCTGATAGGCTATAGAGCCATCAGCACCTAGTATCGGAGCACCTTGCGGTATATAGTAATCCATGTTCAGACGATTCATGCCACGCTGTCCATAGTCTACGAATTCGGCCATGAAGGGAGAGTATACCATTCCTCCCTGACTGGTGTAAATACTGAAAGAAAAATCAATATTCTTGTATGACAGGTTAGAAGTGAAACTGCCGGTCCAGGTCGGAGCACAATGTCCGAGGATCATTTTGTCATTGGCATCAATAGTACCATTGCCATCCTTATCATAGATTTTCATCTCGCCTTCATAGAATTTGGTTTTCATTTTCGGGTCTTGGGCATAAGCTTGCGCTTCTTCTCGAGTACAGATTCCGGTGTATTTATAGCCGTAGACTACGTCTATAGGGTGATTGATAAACCATTTGTTACCCACTAAGTCTTCTTTGGTACCATTCAATTCTTTGATAGAGTTAATGTTACGCGCAAAAGAGAAGGTTGTTTCCCAGTTCCAATCTTTATTCTTTACGTTGATGGTATTCAGTTGGATTTCTATACCTTTATTGTTCACCTTACCCACATTACTTACAATGGAGCCTGTATAGGAACCTAGTTCAAATGGAGTTTCCATCTCCATCAAGAGATCTTTGGAATCTTTGTTGTAGATATCGATAGATCCATTGATACGATTATTCAAGAAACCGAAGTCAAGACCGAGGTTGATTTCGGTTGTCTTCTCCCAAGTCAGGTCGGCGTTTGTCATGGTATAACCATAACCGTTGGCAACAGACGATCCGTAATTATAGTAATATTTAATATTTGCCAAAGCTTGTGTGTCATAAGGCCCTACACCGGCATTATTACCGGTAACGCCAAAGCTGGCACGGAGTTTTAAATTGCTTAACCATTTGCTGGCAAATCCCATAAAATTTTCATCGGAAATGCGCCATGCCATGGCAGCTGAGGGGAACATCCCCCAACGATTGTCTTTTTGGAATTTGGAACTGCCGTCCCAACGTGAAGATACAGTCAGCATGTATTTGCCTTTGTAGGCATAGTTGATACGGGCTACATAAGATAACATGGAGATTTTTTTATAATAGCTAGACTGACTTTGTACAGTGCCTGAACCAAGATTATGCCAGTCTACATCAAATGGCATATCCACTACATTGATATAGTCGCCTTGTAACTTTTGTTCATAGACACTGAATAAGGCCAAGGCATTCAGACTATGATCTCCAAAATTCTTGATGTAATTGGCTTGCGTATCCCAAGTATACGAGAATATTTCATCATTATAGTTTTCGGCCATATTTGTTTTTCCAGAACGAAGTTGGGTTTCTCCGTTATAGAATGTACCACGATGGGTTTTGGTATACATGGGGGAGAAAGTAGTTTTAAGAATTATTTCTTTAACGGGGCTGTATTGCAAATAAATATTTGCCATCACATCATAAGAACGTGTATCGTCTTTTGAGTTCAAACGGTCCACCACTGGATTGATGGAGGAAGTCGGACCACCACCATTGGGATAGATGGCGGTATCTTTACCTGGTTGTGAAATTAACTGTCCTGCCTTTTCCCCTTCCCAATAATAGCATGGCATATTAGGGGTCATACGGAACCCTTCCAAAATAGAGTAGTTGCTACCACTCTCTTTGGATGCTGTTGCCATATTTGTGGAGAATCCGGCTGAGATTTTATCTGAAATCTTATGATCTACGGCTCCTTTTATATTCCAGCGTTCATAACCGTCATACATGATTCCTTCCTCATTTTGATACCCTAGTCCTACGCGGTAGGTTATATTTTTTGTATTTCCGGAAATATTGATGAAATGATTCTGTTGTGAGCCGTTACGGGTTACGATATCTACCCAATCGGTGTAATTTTTATTGAGATACATATCTTTCACTATTTGACTGCCATTTCCCCAGAAGTTCAGGAAATTGGCATCAGTCATTTCCCAGTTAGTCATTCCTGAAGAGGCATCCATAGATGAAACTAGATAACGGGAGAAACGGAATTTCATGAAATCATCTCCTTCCATAAAGTCCGGCATATTGGCTTTGGTTTTTATACCATAATATCCATCATAACTGACTGTAGTCTTGGCTATATCTTTGTCTCCTTTTTTGGTGGTAATCATCACTACACCATTTGTGGCCCGTGAACCATAGATAGCGGTAGATGAAGCATCTTTCAAAATGTCTACTTTTTCAATATCCATCGGATTTAGAAAATCCATATTTTCACAAACTACTCCATCGATTACATATAATGGATTGCCGCCATTTAATGAACTTTTACCTCGAATCTGAATATTGAATCCGTCACCGGCACGGCTAGAAGACTGTGAGATATTCACTCCGGCAACTTGCCCTTGTAGACTTTCGACAACTGATGTTGCACCTTTGGCAGAAATTGTTTCGGATTTTACACTACCTACAGAACCTGTAAGGTCTGATTTCTTTACTACACCATAGCCTACTACTACCACTTCATCTAACAATTTGTTGTCTGCTTCGACCGTGATAGCTAGTTTTTGCTGCTCTCCTACTTTTATTTCCTGTGTTTTATACCCTACATATGAAACAACTAAGATTGCACCTGTTGGAACTTCCAGTGTGAAATTACCATCTAAATCGGTTACCGTTCCTAAAGTAGTTCCTTTTACCAATACGGAAACGCCGATTAATGCTTCTCCGCTTTCGTCTATGACACTACCTGTAATGATTCGGTTTTGTTGAATTGATTTTTGAATTGATGAACCTAGTTGGTTTGACCAATTGTTTGCAAAAGTGGATAATGGTAAGGAAACTAGTCCTAAGGAAAGTCCGCAAGCAAACCAAAATCTTTTTGGAGAATGAATACCCTGTACTATAACAGAGCGGGATTTTAAATACTCTTTTTTTCTCATGTCTTTCATTATTAATTTAGTATTAGAGTTGTTTTTGTTTTGATGTCAAATATAGACGGATGTTATCTTTTTATAAGTGGAAAAACTGATAATTTAGTTGGAATATCTATCAAAGGTAGCTAAACAACATATATTGCGGTGGATTAAAAATAGAAAGTACTTTGATGAATACCCATTTTCTGCTAATTTCGCAAAGGAAACACATTACTTTGATATGAAAACATACTGGGTTGATATTCTTACCTTTTTCTGTGTAGTAATACTATGCTTTTTTACAGCCGATGTACTGGCAAAAGGAGCTATATCTCAAAAATATTCAGTTACGTACTTTTCCAGTCAGAATGGAGTGGAGGATGGGCTGGTCAATGATATTATCCAAGATCATAAAGGTTTGTTATGGTTTGCTACTTGGAATGGGCTTTATCGTTTTGATGGTTATAATTTTAAGAATTATAAATCGAATATGGAAGATCTGGGAGGATTGACCAATGATCGTTTATTGGATATAGTCGAGGATAAATTCGGATGTATATGGGTATTGTGTTATGATTCCACTTGTTATCGTTTTAATCCTGACAAGGAAGTCTTTGAATCTGTCATTCAAAAAACAGTCAATAACTTTCGGTCAATATCTGTCCTTCCGAATGGAATAGTATGGTTATTATGTGAAGATGGGAGTGCAGTACGGGTCGTTACGGCTCCTGAAGATTTATCTATGACATTTCAATTCTATTCATCAAGAGAAAATACTTTGGCTACTGGTAAAATCCGGTCTGTATTTATGGATTCGAAATTACAGGAATGGCTTCTTACGGATGAGGGGGTATATCGATTATATGATTCAGAACTTTCTATTATTTCTTTGTCTGATTGTCGAAAAAGTGAGAAAATACCTTTTTATTTTGCAACAGAGTTGGAAGAATATATATATTTAGGTGCACATCAAGGCAAAGTCTATAAATACTTGTTGACAGGAGAACTTTCTATCCATACTCAATTGCCAACATCGGCTTCTGTGATTTCTATTTTGCCTTCTGTGGCTGGACTGATATATGTTACTGATTCGGATGGCTTTTTTATTCATGACTCTCTCGGTGAGATAAGACATGTGATGCTTGATTCTCTTTCTCTGTTGAAAGACAAAAACATAGAGTCTGCTAAAATTACTTGTGGAGATTTATTGTGGCTTGTACATCCTGTTCCGGGAGTCACTTTGTTTGATCTGAAAACACAGCGTTTAAGCTTTATTGAAGGAAAGGATGAACAGGGAAGACCACTAAATACTGAAAGTGATTTTTTTGCTTTTGAGGATCGGAATGATATTTTATGGGTACACCCTAAGGGCGGAGGATTTTCTTATTTTGATTCTCAAAATAGGCGGTTAATACCTTTTAATACTACGGAGCAGCCTGTCAAGTGGAAATCAAATGACCGCTGTTTTGCTGCTTTTGTTGATAAACAAGGAAATTTATGGATGAGTACCCAGCTCAACCGACTTAAGCGCATCACTTTTATCCCTGATAAATTTCATATCTATACACCTGCTCCTCAGGATGTAGAGTTACCTGATAATGAGATCAGGGCACTGTATATAGACAAAAAACAACGTATTTGGACGGGAAGCAGAGATATGAATGTTTCCATATATGATGCCCGGCTTCGATTATTGAAAAAGATGAAATGGGGCAAAGTATATGCCATCATGCAAGATTCGGCTGGTGTTTATTGGATTTCGACTAAAGGCCAGGGATTGATAAAAGCAATAGAAACTTCACAAGGCAATTTTAAGCTACAGCATTTTAAACATAAAGCTGACGACCCCTATTCATTGAGTAATGATAATATCTATTTTACTTTTCAGGATAGTAGGCAGAGACTTTGGGTAGCTACTTACGGAGGTGGATTGAATTTGATTGAAACTATGCCTGATGGTACTTTAAGATTTATCAATCATCGCAATTTGTTAAAGAGATATCCGATTAGTCATTTTTATAAAGTCAGACATATTACTGAAGATAATCAAGGGCGTATCTGGGTGTCTACAACAGCGGGAATTTTACAATTTAAGGTTTCTTTTCATTGTCCTGAAGAAATAGATTTTCATTCTATATGCCGTGAACAGGGAAATGTGAATAGTCTTAGTAATAATGACGTACAAATGATTCAATGTATGGATAATGGGAACATTTTTGCCATTACTTATGGCGGAGGGTTAAATGAGCTTTCTCCCATGGGGCTCCATTCTTATCAATGTAAATCCTTCACACAGAAGAATGGACTTATTTCAGATATTATTTATTCCATGCACGAGGATAAACAAGGAAATTTATGGTTGGTGACGGGTGGTGGATTAGTGAAATTTGTAGCTTCGGCCGAACAGATTCAGTATTCTAGTGAGCATATCGCGTTTAATATGCATTTTAGTGAAGGTGTAGGGGCAACAGATGGCAAGCAGATTTTTTTTGGTACTAACCGAGGTTTGTTCTATTTTACCCCTGAGAATATTCATAAAACAGATTTTATACCACAAATATTTTTCTCTTCTATTTGGGTAAACAATCAGGAACTGACTCCCAGAAAAACTCCTTCTATTTTGTCTGTTAATCCTGATAATAGCAAGGATATGCAGTTACCTCCTAATAATCACACCCTCAGGTTGGTATTCTCTGCTCTAGACATGACCAATACGGAGTATATTCAATATGCTTACAAGTTAGACGGTTTTGATAAAAACTTTCGTTTGACGGATAACGGGCATGAGGCTAACTATACTAATCTTCCTCCGGGAAAATATGTATTTCGTGTAAAGTCTACCAATAATGAAGGTGTATGGGTTGAAAATGAACGAACACTTTCTTTTGAAGTGCTTCCTACTTTCTCTGAGACACCTTGTGCTACTATGCTCTATTTCTTTTTGATTGTATTATTTATTGCAGTTGCCATTTATGTATATACCGTTTTTTATCGGATAAAAAATAAGGCTAAAAATGAAGAATTGATTACTCAATTAAAACTCAGCTTCTTTACTGACGTGTCTCACGAATTAAGAACTCCATTAACATTGATTACCGGACCTTTGGAATATATACTCAGAGACGAAAGTCTTTCTGGGAAGGTGAGAGATACTTTGAAGATTATTAAAAAGAATAGTGACCGTATGCAGAGGTTGGTAGGGCAGATCTTGGATTTTAGTAAAATCCAGAATAGCAAGATGAAACTGAGAGTTCAGTATGTGGATATTATCAGTTTCACGAAAGAAATAATCAACTATTTTACAACTTTATCTCAAGAGCGGCATATTAGTTTGAATTTTAACACTCAATTGTCTAAAGTAAATCTTTGGGTGGACAAAGATAAATTAGAGAAAGTTATTTTTAATTTGCTGTCTAATGCCTTCAAATACACTTCTGATGGCAAGAACATTTGGGTTAGTATGAAAGATGATGGGAATGCAGTCCTTCTTCAAATCCAAGATGAAGGAGTAGGGATAAAGAGAGAAAAGCAGAAAGTGATTTTCAATCGTTACGAGAATGTGGTTCCGGATAGCATTTATGCTCCTTTAAGTTCTGGTATCGGACTTTCAGTGGCTAAAGAACTTGTGGAAATGCATCATGGTAGTATAAATGTGGAAAGTGAGTTCGGAAAAGGGAGTCTATTTACTGTAAGGCTATTAAAAGGTAAAAAACATTATCCGTCTGACACGGAATATATATTATCAGATTGGAATGAAGATACAAATTTAGATTTCAATTCTCAAAACGAACTACAAGAATTGAATGAATCGGAGAAGCCGCTCATGCTTATTGTTGAAGACAATTATGAATTAAGAGTATTTATCAAACAAATATTTCAGGAAGCATATCGGTTTGTTGAGGCTAATAATGGCGAGGTTGGATTAAAAAAGGCTTTTTCTGATCTGCCTGATATGATAATTACTGATATCATGATGCCTGTAAAAAGTGGTCTACAGATGTTGCAGGAACTAAGGAACGATGAACGAACTTCGCATATTCCTGCCATAGTATTGACTGCCAAGACAGATATGGATAGCATTCTGACTGGTATTCATACAGGAGCTGATGATTACATAACGAAGCCGTTCAGTGTTAATTATCTGCAAGCTAAAGTAGAAAATATCCTAGCTCGGCGTAAAATGTTACAAGCATATTATTGTAAAGTAGGATATGAAGAGGGGAACGAAAATAAAGAAAAAGACAGATCGGTTCAATTGTCGGCAAGAGACGCTGCTTTTCTTAATAAGTTAGCTAAAATTATGGAAGAGCAACTTGGTAATCCGGAATTGAATGTAGATCAATTGGTTAGTTATTTCAGTCTGAGTCGGACCAATTTTTTTCATAAGTTGAAATCTTTAACTGGTATGGCTCCTATAATGTATATAAAAGAAATACGCATGAGGAAAGCTGCTGAACTGATTAAGGAAAACCAATATACAATGGCGGAAATAGCTTATATGGTAGGTTTTAGTGATCCTCATTATTTTAGTAAAAGTTTTAAGTCTTATTGGGGAATGACTTCTACAGAATATGCAAAAAATCAGATTGGACGATGAAGATAAATGATAGTAAAGTTATGTTTTATCATTATATCGGGTGAACTCATTGTTCACCCGATATAATAAGGGGGATCTTATTTTCTCACCTTATTTCCATTGATATATACTTCATTCAGTACTACATCTTTAGCTCCGGTAATTAAATTCCCTTTTTTCTCTACATTATTGAAACGGCTGTTTGTTACATGGATATCTTCAATATTGACACGGTCGTCATATCCGGTAATTAAGACTCCGTACTTACTTTTTTCACTAGTAACATTATCCAGATATACATGGCGTACTACAGGTGGGAAACTTCTGTCACATTTTTCACGGTTTTCATATTGCAGGTTGATTTTCAAAACGGCTTCGCGACATTCGCCTACTTCTATATTACGCACATAAATATTTTCAATGACCCCACCGCGGCAGTTGTTGGTTTTGATGCGGATGACACGTTCTAGGTTCGGACTGTCCATTTTGCAGTTTTCAACAAACAGGTTCTTATATCCTCCCGAGATCTCACTACCTACAACTACACCACCGTGTCCGTCTTTCATTTCGCAATTGCGTACAATGATATTTTCACTTGGTACGTTCCATTTCCGTCCGTCCGCATTCCGTCCGCTTTTAATAGCGATTCAGTCGTCTCCAGTATCGAATATACAGTTTTCAATTAATACGTTCTTACTTGATTCCGGATCGCAGCCATCGCTATTGGGACCGTGACTGGATACTTTAACCCCACGTACTGTCAGACTTTCACAAAATAAAGGATGGATAACCCAAAATGGAGAATTTTTCAATGTTACATTTTCTATTAAAATAGTGTTACAACGATATAGATTGATAAGCTGGGGACGTAAACCGTCTTCAAAAGTCATTTGGCGTTTATCTATCGGGGCAAATGTTTCGGCGTACATCAGTAATTTGTTTCTGCCGCCATTTTTTTGAGCTGTCATACCTTCCTTCCAGCCATAGTGTGGAGCACCACACATACTCCACCAATTATCATTACTGGCCTGTCCGTCTATAATACCTTTACCGGTGATAGCTATGTTACTTTCTCCATAAGCATAAATTAATGGATGCAAATTGTAACAGTCTACTCCTTCCCAGCGGGTGAGTACGGTTGGAGTATATAGATATTTCTCTGAAGAAAATTTTAGATAGGCGCCTTCTTCCAAATGCAGATTTACATTGCTTTTCAGTGTGATAGGACCTGTTAGAAATTCTCCGGGTGGAACTAATACAGTTCCTCCACCTGCTTGACTGCATGTGAGGATAGCCAGATTGATTGCTTCATGGCAGAATATTTCACCATTATTTCCTTCTTTGGCACCGAAATCTTTAATGTTGTACACACGATCGGGAAAAGAGGTCTTTTTGATTTGTTTTTCTATTTGCTCACTTTCTTTCCAAATCTCTTGTGGTATTTGTGCATGAGCAAGTCCAAAATATGCACATATACAAAATACACTAACTAACTTTTTTACCATATATTTGATGTTTAATAATTAATAATTTCATAGTTGCCAGAAAATATCCACGATGCAATATTAAAGCATATAATTAAAAAATAAGTGGATTAATTGCCCATTATTGTGTAAATTCTAATAATGAAAGAATAATTGCTGCTACATTGCTATATTATTTGTATATTCGTACCTTAATAATCTGATATTATGAAATATATCACTTGTTATATACTGATATCTGTTTGGGGATTTTTGTTGTTATAGGAAGTAGTATTTCTACTACCAAAGATAGTCTTCTGAATATTATAGAAAGTCCTGTAGAGTTTTCTCTACAAATTGAGATTTACAGAGGTTTGGCTGATTTTTATTTTGAGAAACCTGAAGAAGTGGATTATCTTAATAAAATGTATTTCACCGCAAAAGCAGTAAATGATAAGACTCATATGTTTGAGACTCTTTCTGATTTGGTTTTCTCGTATATTAAAGTTTATCATGCCGATTCTGTTTGGTATTATATGTCTCTTTTAAAGGATGTTGGGACACTGGAAGAATCTCATCCATATTTATTCTTTTTACGAATGAGATTGTTTGCAGGCAGAGTCAGGAATAATGAGGTTGAAACTGCTATAACAGAGGAATTGGCTTTTATGGGTAAAGAAAATATAGGTGGGAATGATATTTACATACAGATGGAACAGACTTTTATTACAGGCTATGCTTTGTGTAGTGAAGGTAAATATGAAGAGGCTGATCCCTATTTGGAAACTGCTTATAAGCTGGCTTGTCAGTTACCATATGAGGAAGGATTCAAGTTTCGTATTTGTACTGTATGGAATTTTCTTTCGACCTTGAACTTTATAGATAAAGGAGATCTATATATTGAATATGTTGAAAAATAGCTTCAGCAATATAGAAAATATTATGAGTTGTACTATGCTCGTCAACGTCCTTTCTATAATATTAATATACGATATCTCCAATGTTATACTTCTTTGTTGATGCGTGCGGATAAATTATCCGATGATAAATTAGAGAAGTATTATAATCTGATGATCAAGATGAGTGCTTGGGTTACGGAGCCTATTGATAAGTATAATTGTTTTTTGGCATGAATAATTATTACTTATATAAGCATAGTTTCCATAATGCATTGATAACTAATGACAGCTTGATAAAATATGCTTGGATGACAAGTCAGTCTAATGTCCCGGGATTATTGGATATCAATTCACAAATTTATGAGGCTATGGAAGATAATAAAAATGCTTTTAAGTATCATAAACTCTATATACAAGTGCAGGATTCCATTAAATCTTCCAATCTGAAAAAACAACTTAGTGAACTACAGGTAAAGTATGAAGTAGATCAATTGAACCATGAGAATTACCGTTTGGAAACTAAGAACAGGCGTATTTTAGTAATTACACTTTTTATGGTACTTGTATTGGTGATGAGTATTTGTTTTTACTTGTACTATGATTTGAAGAAAGACAGATGGAAAAAGTTTTAGGTGAACTGAATCAAAAAGCTGGGGAAAGTGAGAAAATGAAAACAGCATTCATTAATTCTATGTGTCATGAAATACGGACTCCATTAAACGCTATTGTTGGCTTTTCAGGTATTATTACTGCTAATGCGGAAATTCTCACTTCGTTGATAGATCACTTGCTGGTAGTGGCTAATTTAGATTCATCTGATGCGCCTCTTCTTTGTGAACAAACCAGATAACTCATATCTGCAGACAAGAAATGGATAAAGTAGAACGATGGAGCAGGGTGGGAATAATTTATCATTTGGAATTACCAGAAGGGGAAATTTTTGTTTCCACCAATGAATTGTATTTGTCGTTAGTGATAGAGAACCTGTTGGATAATGCTAATAAATTTACAGATTCTGGATCTATAACTCTTAAGATGAGGTTGGATAAGGCACAAAGTAAGTTACGAATTGAAGTAACCGATACCGGCTGTGGCATTCCTCCCGAAAAACGGGAGGAAATATTTCTGTGTTTTATCAAACTGGATGAGTTTGCACAAGGTAACGGATTGGGGGTATATTTAAGCCGTTTAATTATTAAACGTTTGTCTGGTAACATATTTGTTGACTCGAGTTATACTGAAGGTACTCGGATGGTTATCTGTTTGTCTGTATAATTAGCGTGTGCCTTCTTCAATGTCCCGCTTTCGTTTCAGTGCTTCCAGGAAATAATAGTCTGCATAATTTAAAGGTACATCTATTTCTGTGCCATGAGGAATACTGCCCACTGAATGCATTAATAAAAAGTTACCATTTTTTCCAAGAGATGCCAGATAGTTTGGTGAGGCTAGAGAAGCCATAATACTGTCTGCATAGATCTTATAACTGTTTGCATCAGGCACATCCATTGTACTAATTTCATAAAGTGCAGAAGCTATACAAGAAGCACTTGAAGCGTCTCGTGGTTCATTGGGAATATTGGGAGCATCCATATCCCAATAAGGAATCAAGTCTTTGGGAAGCCGGGGATGTGTTTTCATGAATTGGAAAGTCTTCAATGCCTGATTTAGATACTTTTTATCATGAGTTTCCCGGTAACACACAGTGTAACCATAAATAGCCCATGCTTGTCCACGACTCCAAGTCGATTCGTCTGCATATCCTTGGGCTGTTTGTCTATGCCGTACCATGCCGTCTGCCAAACTATAATCTATTACATGATAACAACTTCCGTTTGTACGGAAATGCTCTTTCAAAGTGCGGTCTGCATGGTTCACTGCTATGTGATAAAAAGTGGAATCACCAGATAATTTAGTTGCTTCAAATAGTAACTCCAAATTCATCATATTGTCTATTATGACCGGACATTCCCAACCGCGTTCCGATTGCCAGCCTCGGGTCACATCCCATGATTGGATAATTCCCGGCTTTTCACGGAAACGAGTAGCCAATGAACGGGCAGCTTCTATCATGACTTCTTTGTATCTGGGTACTTTAGTTGTTCGCCATCCATTGCCGAAACTACAATTTATCATGAAACCTACATCATGGTGCCAAGTCAGTTTTTTGGCTTCTTCTATGGCCGAAGTGTATTTATCAGCTAATGATAAGAGAGTAGTGTCGCCACTCAGTTCATATAGATACCACACTGACCCAGGGAAAAAACCACTTCGCCAGTCGGCGTAGTCACAATAATAAATGGTACTGTCAGTTTTCAGTGTAACGGGGTTTGTAAATTTTTCTGATTTTTCTATGATTCGTATTTCATTCCCGATTTGTGCACGTGCAAATGCTACATTCTTTTCTATAAAGGAATCTGTTCTGACGGATTGTTTATTTTTCTCTGTGCAAGATACCCATAAAGTAGAGCAGGCGAGTATTGTAATATAGAGGACTTTCTTCATAGTGCTTATTTTTTATAATTTGCTACGAAGATAATGATAAATTTGTTGAATAGAAACTTTAAGATATTCTTTTACTTTGGAAACAGATTGATTCTGCCTCTAAAGTAAAAGAATATTGATCATAGAAATACAATAATCATTTCAGTTGTGATTCTTCTTGTAACTAAAATTTTATAGTATTGATGTATCACTTAATAGTTGATATACCCCACTTATAATTCCTAAAGCGAATATGCCGGCTACACATACCAACAGACTGATGCGCATCGGAGTTGCTGTACGAAAATTGCCGATAGGATCTTCATTAGGTGTGATGAACATGGCTTTTACAATTAACAAATAATAATACAATGAAATGATTGTATTGACCAATGCGATAAATACAATAAGATAATATCCACTATGGAATGCTGCCATGAATACAAAGAACTTACTGAAGAATCCGGCAAATGGCGGGATACCTGCCAATGAGAAAAGAGCAAGTGTCATGACCATAGTTAGTTTGGGGTTGGTCTTATAAAGTCCGTTATAATCTTCGCGCTCTATTTTACCGTGGGTATGTTGTTCAATGGTATTGATGACACCGAATACGGCGAGATTGGCAGCAATGTATACTACTATATAATATACTAGGGATGCCATGCCCTGCGGAGTTCCAGCCAGTACAGCCAACATTATGTAGCCGGCTTGTGAAATACTACTGAAGGCCATAAAGCGTTTCAGATTGTTTTGGCGGATGGCGAACAGATTGGCTATAGTGATGGTGGCTACAATGATAATACATAGTATTTCACTCCATTGTTCAGTCATTGGCCCAAATACTTTCATTAAAATAATCATTAAAGCAAAAGCAGCTGCGCCTTTTGAAATAACGGACAGGTAAGCGCTCACTGTAGTCGGTGCACCTTGATACGTATCTGCCGTCCACAGATGAAAAGGTACCAAGCTTAATTTAAAGGCTAGTCCGGAGAAGAAGAATACTAGTGCAAGAACTTGTAATGGAGTTCCTGTCAGTTCGGCAGGGATATCTTCAAAATATAAAGTACCTGTTGTCCCATAAATCATGGAAATACCATAGAGGAAAATACCGCTGGAGAATAAAGCTGAAAGAATGAATTTGGCTCCGGCTTCGGCACTATGTCCTTTATATTTATCGAAAGCTACGAGGCAAGCCATAGGAATGGTTGCCAATTCCAATCCAAGGAAGAATAGCAGGAAGTGCCCTGCACTTACCATGAAATACATACCCAGCAAGGTACTGAGGGTAAGGATGTAGAATTCGCCTTGTTTATGGCGGGTGTCTTCACGTTTTAGCCAAGGGTCTGCTTGTAGAAAAACCAGTATGGTACCTATGGTCAGGATGCTTTTCAGAACAGACGCCATAGGGGTTGAATGGTACATGCCGCCGAATAAAGTCACCTCTTCCGGCCATAGGTTTGCTAAGAGTTGAATGGTCAGCAGGATACATGCCATGGGGCGTAACCAGTGACGTTGTGGAGCCGGTAAAAATAAATCTAACAGAAACATCAGAATAAAAACGGCTGTCAGACTCAGTTCGGCATGCATATGGAGTATTGCAGTTATGTCCATCATTGCTATTTTTTAATTTTTAATTCTCAAATTTTAATTTAATAATTGACTTATGATTGGTTCTACACTGTTACTGATCAGATCGCTTATCCAGAATGGAGCCAATCCTAAACCTGCTACACAGGCGATGAGGCAGATAACGGCTACTCTTTCATCCCAAGTTGCGTCTGTGAGTTTCAGATGTTCGGGATTCAAAACTTTGCCGTAAAGGATTTTACCTACTACACGCAGGATATAAACTGCGGTAATGACGATACTTGTTGTTGCCACTAGGGTACATACGCGATGGAATGTATCATCATTTTGGAAAGAACCTACAAAGACCGTCATTTCAGCAACAAAACCACTTAGTCCTGGAAGTCCCAGATTAGCAAGACCGGCAATAACATAACCTACAGCCAGGAAAGGCATAATCTTCATCAAACCTCCCATTAATCGGACATCACGGGTGTGGGTACGTCCGTATATCATACCAATAAGGGCGAAGAACAAAGCGGTCATTAATCCGTGACTCAACATTTGGAGAATAGCACCCGTACAACTGGTGCGTGTCATCATCAGTAGGGCAAAGAGTACCAATCCACAGTGGGATACGGATGAATAGGCATTGATATATTTTAAGTCGGTTTGTACCACAGCACTGAATGCACCGTAAACTACAGAAATAGTGGTCAATATCAGGAATACATCTCCCCACATGGCCGCACCTTCAGGCATCAGGTACATAGCAACACGGAAACATCCGTAACCTCCTAGTTTCATCAATACCCCAGCGTGAAGCATAGAAACAGCAGTCGGTGCGGAAGCGTGACCATCGGGACTCCATGTATGGAAAGGGAACAAAGCTCCTAAGACTCCGAACCCCAAGAAGATAAGCGGGAAGAAGATGCGTTGCATTTCATGAGGAATATGTAGTTTGGCGATTTCCAGCAAATTCATTGTTTCACCACCTGCACCATAGAAAATACCGAGAATTCCGATCAGTAGAAATGCAGAACCACCCATTAACATTAATGTAAGTTTCATGGCGGCGTATTCTTTACGTCCGCTTCCCCACACACCGATGAGCAGATACATTGGAATCAGGGCTACTTCATAAAACATGAACATGGTGAACAGGTCTGTTGAAACGAAGAATCCGAATACCCCTACACTCAATAGAGTGAACCACATGAAATATTCTTTTGTCAATGGTTGTAACTTCCACGATGCGAAAGTACCGGTGAATACAATAATGGAACTAAGTAGCAACATTGCTACTGATATACCGTCTACTCCTACTGAGTAGCATATATGGAGCGGTGCATACCAAACTGTGCTGGCTGTGAACAGCATCTCTCCTGTAGCACCGGCTTGGCGTAGTTCGATATAATCAATGGTGAGGTAAACGGATAATGCCAATAAAATGGAAGATCCGACAACCATCACTCCGCGAACTTGATTGATGCTGCGCGAAGCCCAAAGGCTCGCGAGCATCAACAAGGGAACTATAATGAAAAAACTTAGTATGTTCATCTTTTTAAATTAAAAATTAAAAAATGGCCATGCGGCGGATTTTTTATTATTCATTAAATTAATAGTATCAGCGTCAATATCAATGCACCTGCAAGGAACCAAATACTGTATTGCTGTACGTTTCCACTTTGCATGTCACGTATTTCATCGGCGGTAGCATGAGTACTCCACGCAGTGAAGTTAAAGAATTGATCGATAACGTGCCGGTCCCACCAAGCTATCGGAGTACTAATGCACCGGAAGATGATTTTCTTGGTTACGAATAACCATATCTCATCCATATAAAAACGATGGTAAGCGGCTGTGTGCAAACGTGGGAATGTGTGTGCCAGATAGTTGGCTACGGGTTGTTTCTTACCTGCATACATCCATGTAGCTAAAGCGATGGATGCTATAGCAATAATGATACTTGTAGCAGCTATCTGCATATCCAGATGAATGGTATAGGCTTCTCCGTTACTACTGATCAGATTGCCGAAAGGTATGAATCCGGCAACACAGGTGATAGCGGCTAAAAACATCAGCGGGAATGTCATGGTAAGTGGAGCCTCATGCGGAGTATGTGCACCTAGTCCGGATTCGTGGGAGTGTCCTTTCCATTCTCCATTCCAGAAAATACAATAATAAAGGCGGAACATATAAAATGCAGTCATGGCGGCAATGCCTGTCATTATCCATCCTATAACAGGACTGAATTGGAAGCAGGCGGTCAGAATTTCGTCTTTAGAGAAAAAACCTGAGAATGGCCAGATACCTGAGATAGCCAAACAAGCAATCAGGAATGTCCAGTGAGTGACGGGCATGTATTTATGAAGTCCCCCCATGGCGCTCATCTCATTACTGTGTACGGCATGAATGATACATCCGGCTCCTAAGAACAACAATGCCTTGAACATGGCATGTGTGAACAGGTGGAACATGGATGCCATGTAGCCTAGTCCTCCTTCATGAGGATTCATGGAAGTACAAACGCCTAATGCGACAATCATAAATCCAATCTGAGATATAGTGGAGAAGGCGAGCACACGTTTGATATCGCTTTGTGCACACGCCACACTAGCGGCGTAGAATGCAGTGAACGCACCGATATAAGCTATCCAGTGCAGTACTTCGGGCGCATATCCTATAAACAACGGGAACATACGGGCTACCAGATATACACCGGCTACCACCATGGTAGCAGCATGGATTAATGCACTGACAGGAGTAGGGCCTTCCATAGCATCTGGTAACCAGATGTGCAATGGAAACATTGCACTTTTACCGGCACCACCGATAAACATTAGCCCCAAGGCCAGTGGTATCATACTTCCGGCAACTGCAAGTACCTGAAGTTGGGGTGTGAACGAGAATGTTTCGGCATAATAGCCGTAAATCAAGATACCGATCAGAAAGCCTAAATCAGCAAAACGGGTAACAATAAATGCTTTTTTACTGGCGGCAATCGCTTCTTTCTTGGTGTAATAAAAGCCGATAAGTAAATAAGAAGAAACACCTACCAGTTCCCAAAAGACATACATCTGGAAAATATTGGTTGCTACTACGAGTCCCAACATGGACATGGTAAACAGGCTAAGAAATGCGTAGTAACGTTGAAAGCCTTTTTCACCTTTCATATATCCGAATGAATAGATATGTACCATCAGACTGACGGTGGAAATAACGACTAGCATCATAACTGAAATAGGGTCAAGCATGATTCCCATGTCAATATGCAGGTTCGTTGTGAAAGGTAACCATTCAAAATTATAAGGTGTGAGAGTAGGATAGACGCCTTCTGCCGTACGCCCTCCTGCAAAATAATTGAAGGCAGTGAGGTAGGAAAGCAACGTCACCCCTGCCAGTGAAACGGTGCCGATGGTTCCTGCCAATCCGTTCTTCATACGCATACCTGCCAGCCCCAGTATCAGGAAACTGAGGAAAGGTAGGATAAGGATTAGTATTGTATGTTCCATAATTAGTTTTTCATTTCATTTAAGTTCTTCACTTGGATATTGCGTACATTGCGGTAGATATTGATAATGATAGCAATAGCTACTGCTGTTTCAGCCGCACTTACGCCGATAGCAAACAAGGCGAAAAAAAAGCCTTCCAGTTCCTCGGGAAAGAGGTATCGGTTGAATACGGCGAAGTTGATGTCTACCGAATTCAGTATCAGTTCTACACTGATGAGCATGGCCAATAAATTGCGGCGGGTGAAGAAACCATAGATTCCCGCAAACATCATAAAGGTGGAAACCACCAGATAATATTCCATGTGTACCATAAATTTTATCTTTTTCTAGCGATTAGGATTCCTCCTACGATGCAAGCGAGTAATAACACGCTGATTACTTCGAAAGGAAGAATATATTGATATTTTTCCATGCCCATCAGTGCATGACCGATAGTGCGTACATCCAGTTCACCATGCACAAAATGAGAGGGCAAGAATTCATTTTTCAGCATGACGAACAGACAGATAGCCAGTCCTGCTATCGTAGAAATAGCTCCGGCCACCATCTTCCCATTTTTCAATCTCTCTGCTTTGTCTCCTTGTGAAGAGGTCAATAAGATACTAAATACATAAAGCACTGTTATACCACCGGCGTAAATCAGTAATTGTACAGCTCCCAAGAATGAGTAGTTGAGCTGGAAGTAAATACCTGCTGTACCAAATAAAACGAACAGCAGATAAGTTGCTGCACGCAAGATACGTGAGGTCGTGACTGCCAATACCGAACAGACAGCGATAAACAACGCCAGTACAATGAATACAATTAGTTGTAGTGTCATAATATCGTTTGTTTTTTATTTTTTGTTCAGGGTGAGAACTAGTTTGCTGCGGTCGAACACAGCATTCTCGAATTCTGTATCGAACCGAATGGCATCATGTGGACAAGCGTTCACACAAAGTTGACAGAACATACAGGCTCCCAGATCGTACTCATACTTTACCAATATTTTCTTTTTCTTGCCTGTTTCTTCGTTGGTCACAGATTCGCTGGTAATGGTGATTGTATCATTGGGGCAAGCCATTTGGCAAAGTCCGCAAGCAATACATTTGTTATTACCATTCTCATCAACCGGCATGATAAGCCGTCCTCGGAAACGGGGCGATATTTTTAATGTGGCACGGTTTTCGGGATATTGTTCAGTGACTTTAGGAGTGAAAAACTCTCGTCCTGTCACTTTCATACCGGTAAGTAATGTACCGATGCCATGAAGTAGTCCTTTTATATAGGAATGTTTTTCTTCTTTCATCAGAAATGTAATTTAAATACAACAATAATTACCATCAACAGCAGGTTGCACAAACCTATTGGGACCAAGTATTTCCATTCCAGTGTTAGAATTTGGTCAATACGCAGACGGGGAAATGTCCATTTGATCCACATTAGTAACCATACTACAAAGAATGACTTGCCAAAGAACCAAATAAATCCGGGAATATAATCCATAATGGCATTGAATCCGTCTAGTCCAGGAATATGTAGCGGCATCCATCCTCCTAGAAAGATGGTTGTGGCTACTGCGGCGATGATAAACAAGTTTACAAATTCTGCCACATAGAACAAGCCGAAGTGCATACCGGAATATTCGGTATGATATCCGGCGGTCAGTTCACTTTCCGCTTCAGGCAAGTCAAACGGTCCGCGGTTGACTTCTGCATTTCCGGCTATCAGATAAATGATAAAAGCGATCAATGCAGGTATATGTCCTTTAAAAAGGAACCAGCCGTCAGCTTGGCGTTCTACAATTTCGCTTAGTTGCATGGTATCTGTTAAGATTACAATAGTAAGGATGCTTAATCCTACAGATAATTCATAACTAATCATTTGAGCGCCACTTCTCATGGCTCCGATTAATGAATATTTGTTATTGGAACTCCAACCTGCCAGCAAAATACCTACTACGCCGATACTGGATGCTGCCAATAAGAAGAAAATACCTACATTGAAATCAAGGACCTCCATGCCCTTGTTGATGGGTAGGCAACTGAAAGCCATGATAGAGGCGAGGATAACAATGTAAGGTGCCAAATTGTACAGGAACTTGTCAGCATGTCGGATGGTGATAATTTCCTTAATCAACATCTTGAATACATCGGCAAATACCTGTATGGTACCTTGGGGACCTACACGCATTGGACCCAAGCGGCATTGGAAAGCGGCGCACACTTTACGTTCCATGAAAATCATAATGATAGCAATAACTGCGTATGCCAACATGATACATACGCCAATTACTATACATTCTATGAGCACTGCCAGTTCTTCAGGCATAAATGACGTGAGCAGTGAGTGTACCCATTGGGTGACTATACTAAAATCGAACATAATTTAATAATGTGTCAATTTGCTAATTTGCCAATAGGCAAACTTGTAATTATTTAATTTGTTAATTCTCAGTCTGATAAATAGTGCATTCTCCAAATTGTATATTGAAGAATCGGCACATTATTATCGGTCAATATCCGGTACTACATAATCCACCGTTCCACCAATAGCAATTAAGTCGGCAATTTTTGCATTGCGGCACATAGTTTCCATTGCTGATACTAAAGGTAAACCGGTAGCGCGGAATTTCATGCGGTAAGGAAATTTGTCTCCATGACTTTCCAGATAAACCCCGAATTCTCCGCGAGAACCTTCCACGGCGGCATAATAATTTCCTTCGGGCACGCGTATAATCGGTTTCATCTTTTCCTGATAGTTCCCTTCAGGAATATTGTCTATCAGTTGCTCGATGATGTTCATACTTTCCAGTATTTCTTCCATACGGACCATGTAACGTGCAAAACAGTCGCCTTCGGTGTGGACAATTTCTCTAAAATCTATCTTGCCATACATCGCATAGGGATGACGCTTGCGGACATCGCATGCCCAACCGCTGGCACGTCCTGTACCTCCTGTTGCTCCGAAAGAGATAGCGTCTTCCCGTGAAAGAACTCCCACACCTTTCAAACGTTCTTGGGCAATGACATTTCCAGTGAATACTTCATGGTATTCTTTTAGCATCGGACGCAGATAAGCAATGAATTCTTTTACTTTCTGTACAAAATCCGGAGCGATATCAGCTTGTACTCCTCCAATGGTGTTATAGTTCTGTATCAGACGTCCTCCGGTAGTTGCTTCGAAGATATCCAGTATCTTTTCACGATCACGGAATCCATAGAAGAATGCGGTCAAGGCACCCATATCCATACAGAGACAGGAGAAGAAAAGCAAGTGAGAGTCTATACGTTGCAATTCGTCCATAATGGTACGGATGTATTGTACCCGTTCGCTTACTTCTACGCCCATTGCCTGTTCAATGCACATACAAAGAGCATGGCGGTTCTGGTGCGCACCTAAATAATCCAAACGGTCGGTCAGGGCCAAGGTCTGGGGATAGGTAAGACTTTCGCACATCTTTTCGATACCTCGATGTATGTATCCGCAGTGTACATCCAGTTTCTTGATAATTTCGCCTTCCAGTGAAACGCGAAAACGAAGTACACCGTGGGTTGCCGGATGTTGAGGACCTATGTTAATGATATATTCGTCCTCATCAAAAATGGTTTCTCGTTTTTCTATTACACTGCCATCATGTTGCACCTCTATATATTGTGTTGTATCTACAGCCTCCTCATTGGTCATACGGAGTGGGTTGAGGTTTTCATCGTAGTCCTTACGCAATGGATAGCCTACCCAGTCATCACGCAGGAACAAACGGCGCATATCAGGATGTCCTATAAAGCGGATACCATAATAGTCGTATACTTCGCGTTCATTGAATTCAGCACCTTTCCAAATATCACTTACACTAGGAAGCTCCGGTTTTTCTCGGTTGGTTGTGCGAGTGCTGACCACTATGTTTTCTCTTGTCTTCGTATCTTCCAGATGATAGACTACACCTAGTCCTTCTTCGCCCCAGTCCATTCCGGTAAGGCTGCGTAGAAAATCCATATGTTTACCCTGCCGCAATTTCAGCATTTCTTCATGTAGCTTTTCGGCAGGTATTTCTATTTTTTCACTCATGCTTGTTCGGGATTTTGTGGTTCATTTTCTTTGCGGTTCACTCCGCCAAAGAATTTTTCCAGTTTTACTTTACGTTGCAATTGTATCATGCCGTATAACAAGGCTTCAGGCCGTGGCGGACATCCGGGAATATATACGTCAACGGGAAGAATTTTATCTACTCCGTTCAATACGTGATATGATTTTTTAAAAGGACCGCCGCTAATGGCGCATCCGCCTACTGCAATGACGTATTTAGGATCCGCCATCTGGTCATACAAACGTTTTAGTACCGGAGCCATCTTGTGTGTGATAGTTCCTGCTACCATGATCATATCTGCCTGGCGCGGACTGGCACGGGCTACTTCAAACCCGAAGCGGGCGAAATCATACCGGGCAGCCCCCACTGCCATAAACTCAATTCCACAACAACTGGTTGCAAATGTAAGCGGCCACAACGAATTGCTGCGTCCCCAGTTGATGAGGTCGTCCAAACAGCCCACCAATACTTTTGTACCGCTTTCATTGAGCTGCTTGACCATGTTTTCCAAATACTCATTGTTTTTGAAGTCTTCATAAGGAATAGACTTTATGGTTGGTTTCTTTACTTCCATTCCAACGCTCCTTTCTTCCAGGCATACGCCAGACCTAAAACTAATATAACTAAAAAGAAAAGGATGCTAAACAGACCGTACACTCCTAGGTCTTGTACCACTACAGCCCAAGGGAATAAAAATACTGTTTCCACATCGAACATCAGGAAGAGGATAGCAAATAGATAGTAACCTACTTTGAATTGCATCCACGACCGTCCCCGTGTAGGAATACCACATTCGTAGGCTTCTCCCTTTTGTGAGTTGTATGAACGGGGAGAAATGGCACGGGCAATCCCCAATGCTACGGCAACTAATGCGATTGCCGTCAAGATAACGACAACTAATAATGTAAAATACATATCTAAACTTTTTTTGATTAGACAAACGGATAGAAAAATAGTCCTTATAAGACGTTTGTTATAAGGATTTCTACTCAGCGAAATGCTGAAAAAAAATTAAAAATTAAATGATGATCCGCCGGAGTGCATAGATATAATAATCTACGGCATCAGTGTAAAGCGAATGAAAGGTGTGGCAAACTATATGGTTTGTTTGTAGCTCTTGCTTTTTAAGTTCGCTCAATGCTGTTAAAATGCGGACTATACATTTAAACTTTGATGTGGAAGGGTTGTCAAGTGATATGGCTATTTGTGGCATATCTGCAAAATTGTTGGTAAACAGGAAATCCACTGTTCTTTTGCAAGGGTCTTGTTGTTGCTGGTAACAAGATGTCTGTGGGTGTAGATCTGTCGGTTCAACCATATAATGATCCTGATCTACTGTTATCGTAAACAGTAGAAATAATAGGATATATACAACGTATCTCAACATATTATTTATCTTGTTACCCTTTTAATGAGGGTGCAAAGATAGCCAATTATTTGAAGCTTCATTGAGATTTTTTGAATTATTTATGTATAAAAATGGTTATAGGAAGTGAATGTCAGTGCTTTTTCCAAAAACTCGGCATAAAGAGCAGAAGTACGGTAAATAACTCCAAACGCCCTATTAGCATCAGTATTGCGCTTGTCCATTTTGCTGCATCCGGCAATCCGCTCCATGAATAGGACGGACCGCATTTTCCAATACCTGGGCCTACATTGCCCAAACTGGAAATGACTACGCTGTAAGCTTCTTCAAATCCTACTCCAAACAGCATAAGAACCAGCCATCCAATAAAAATAATTGCCATATATAGAAAAATGAATGCAAGTACTGCTGACTTGGTTGTTGATGAAACAACTTGGTGGTTGATACGTACAGGAAGTATAGCATTGGGATGAATGATATGTTTGAATTCATTTTTAGAAATACGGCTCATAATGGCTATACGTATACATTTTATTCCTCCTGTAGTGGATCCGGCACAAGCTCCGAACAACATGATGATGCACATTAATGTCCAAAGTACAGGTACCCAGGTCATATAATCTGCAGAAATGAATCCGGTAGTGGTTTGTAAGGAAACAACCTGAAATATGGCTTTACGGAAAGATTCCTCAATACTGAACGGACTGGTGAAAATAAGAGTGACGGTAGTGAAAAGTGTAAAAAATCCCACTGTTCCCAAATACCAGTGGAGTTCTGTGTTTTGGAATAAGCGTTTAAAATTTCCTTTTAAGAATAATAAATATAACAAGGTGAAATTAATGCCCGACAAGAACATGAACAAGGTAATAACATATTCTATATAAGGAGAATTAAAGAATGCAATACTGTTTTGTTTGGTTGAATACCCTCCTGTGGCGGCAGTGGTCAGAGAATGACATACACTGTCGAAAAAGTCCATACCTCCGGCAATCAACAGAATAATCTCGGCAATGGTCAGTCCTAGATAGATAGTCCAGATCCATTTGGCTGTAACACCAATACGCGGATGTACTTTATCATGGGTGGGGCCGGTGGCTTCAGCAGCAAATAATTGTACACTGCCCACTCCGAAGATCGGTAATACGGCAATAGTGAAAAATACAATTCCTAATCCGCCGATCCATTGTGTCATACTTCGCCAGAACAAAAGCCCGTGTGGCAATGACTCTATATTGTTCAAAATACTTGCTCCCGTAGTGGTGAACCCCGACATGGTTTCAAAGAAAGCGTCCGTTATACAGGGAATATATCCGCTCAGATAGAATGGAAGCATACCGAATAAAGAAAAAAAGACCCATGCGAAAGTTACAATAACATATCCGTCACGGCGACTGATCTTCTTTTCTGCATTTTTGCCGGTCAGAGAGGCTATGATGCCTGCCCCTACTGTAATTGCTGTAGAAGTTAGGAAAGCGGAAAGATCCGATTCATTATAATAAACAGCAAGAAAGGAGCATAGAATAAGGAAGCCTGCTTCTATGAAGAATAGAGAACCCATAATCCGGGCTATCATTTTTGTGTTTATCATCAATTGAAGAATTTTTCTATTTTCTTAATCATCATCCCTAAACAGAATACCACAACATGGTCATTGGGCTGAATAACAGTATTACCTGTTACCAATATACCTTCGCCATTGCGGATGAGTCCGCCGATGGTTGCCCCTTTGGGTAATCCGGCGTCTTTGACAGCGCATTTGGTAATACGGGAACCATTTTTGACTGTGAATTCAGCCACATCAGCATTAGCGAAGGTCAGACATTTTACATTAGAAACATCGGCGTCCAGCATCATTTGGTAAATATGGCTGGCGGCAATCATCTTTTTATTGATAACCGTACCGATATCCAAGCTTTCTGCCATACTGATATAATCAATATTTTCTACTTCCGCCACAGTCTTGGTTACTCCCATGCGTTTAGCGGCAAGACAGGCCAGAATATTGGTCTCAGAATTGTCTGTCAAAGCGACAAAAGCCTCGGTATTCCTTAATCCTTCTTCCATGAGTAAATCCATATCCCGCCCATCTCCGTTGATAATCATTACTTTTTCGTCCACAGCTTCAGTAAGTCGGTTGCATCTGTTGATGTCATTCTCAATAATCTTGACCTGCATATAATCTGGTACGTATTGTGTGGTGCGTACAGCGATTCGGCTGCCGCCCATAATCATTACATTGCGTACATCGGGATAAGTTTCTTTTCCTGCGATTTTACGGATATAAGGAATGTATTTCTTTGTTGTGGTGAAATAAACAATATCATGCAATTTGATAGCATCGTCTCCACGGGGGATGATTGTTTCATTTCCCCGCTTAATAGCTACAATATGGAATGGAATATTACGTCCTCCCAGTTCATGAAGGGGAACGTTCAGAATTTCTGCCGTTTCTCGCATTTTGGTACCTATCAGGACTAGTGCACCGCCGCAAAACTCCCACCACTGACGTATCCAGCTCATTTTGATGGCATCTACTATATCTTTAGCAGCCAGCATTTCCGGATAAATCAGTGAGTGTACTCCTAGTTGGGAAAAGAATTCTTTATGTTTAGGAAGTAGATATTCGTAATTGTCAATCCGGGCTACAGTCTTTTTAGCTCCCATATTAGTAGCCAACATGCAGGCCGTCATATTGCGGCTTTCTTCTGGCATGACCCCGATAAATAAATCTGCGCCTGCCACTCCTGCATTTTTAAGGCCGGAAATGGAAGTGGGGGATGCATTGACAGTCATTAAGTCGAAGTTGGAATCAAGTTTGCTCAACTTTTCTTCGTTTTCATCCATCAAAATGATGTCTTGCTTTTCATCCGATAATAATTTCGCCAAATGGGTGCCTACTGCTCCTGCTCCTGCAATAATGATTTTCATTGTTCGTCTCTCTTAGAATGATATCAAAATTTTGTAAATACCTTCTTCGTCCATGCCGCAAATATGATATAGTTCTTTTACTGAACCATGCTGGACAAATAGATCCGGTAATCCGACACGTTTTACTTGTGGATTGTACTCATTATCTGCCATAAATTCCAGTATGGCACTGCCCATTCCACCTTTTAGCACACCATCTTCAATAGTGACCACTTGCTTGAATCTCTTGCCTATTTCGTGTAACATACTTTCATCTAACGGCTTCAAGAAACGCAAATCATAATGGGCAATGCTTTTTCCTGTTTCCTGTTCGGCATGTGTGATAGCCTTTTCTGCTTGAACACCAATGGGACCCAGTGTAATGACCGCTATGTCTTTTCCTTCTTTTAATTTTCTTCCTTTTCCTATCTCAATCTCTTGCATTGGGCATTTCCAGTCTACCAATGACCCTCTTCCGCGTGGATAACGGATGACAAAAGGACCTTTATTGGGTAACTGGGCGGTATACATCAAACAACGTAGTTCATGTTCGTTGTAAGGGGAGGCTACAATGAGATTGGGTATCGGTCTCATATAAGCCAGATCGAATGCTCCGTGATGAGTAGGACCGTCTTCCCCTACTAATCCAGCGCGGTCTAGGCATAATACTACATTGAGTTTTTGTATCGCTATATCGTGAATCACATTGTCATAGGCACGTTGCATGAAGGACGAATAGATATTGCAGAAAGGTAATAGGCCATCTTTTGCCATTCCTCCTGAAAAAGTAACGGCATGTCCTTCGGCAATTCCCACATCAAAACCTCTTTCGGGCATGGCTTTCATTAATATGTTCATGGAGCATCCTGAAGGCATTGCGGGAGTAACTCCTACGATTTTATCGTTTGTTTGGGCTAGTTCCAATAGGGTATTTCCAAAAACATCCTGAAACAAAGGGGGCATTCCTTTGGTATCGACAACGATACGCTCTCCGGTTTCTTTGTCGAATATGCCTGGAGCATGCCAGATGGTGGCAGCTTTTTCTGCCGGACCGAAACCTTTTCCTTTGGTGGTATGTATATGGAGTAGTTTAGGTCCTTGCATATCTTTAATCTCTTTTAATACACGTGCCAAATTGTTGACATCGTGTCCATCAATAGGTCCGAAATAACGGATATTCATGCCTTCAAATACATTTTGCTGTTGTACCAGCATGGATTTCAGGCTGTTGTTAAATCGTATCAGGCTTTTCCGGCGTTCTTCATTCAGGATACCCCATCGATGGAACATTTGTGATATTTTATAGCGTATCCGGTTGTATCCTTCAGACATTTGCAGGTTCAACAGATATTGTTTCATACCTCCTACACTACGGTCTATAGCCATATTGTTGTCATTCAGGATAATCAGCAGGTTATTAGGAGTTGACGAGGCATTGTTCAGTCCTTCGAAAGCTAGTCCGCCACTCATGGAACCGTCACCAATTACGGCAACGACATGCCGGTTGTTCTCTCCGTGTTTTTTGGCTGCTACAGCCATACCCAAAGCTGCGGAAATAGAATTTGACGCATGCCCGCAAGTAAATGTGTCATATTCACTTTCGGATGGAGAAGGGAAAGGACGTATGCCATTTAGTTTACGGTTGGTGCAGAACGCATCCCGGCGTCCGGTTAAAATTTTATGCCCGTAAGCTTGATGCCCTACATCCCATACAATGCGGTCATAGGGCGTGTTGAATACATAATGTAAGGCGACGGTCAGTTCTATTACGCCCAAACTGGAACCGAAATGCCCCGGATTACATGAGAGCTCATCTATAATCTTTTGCCTTAGCTCTTTACACACTTCGGGCAGTTTGTCTGCGCTTAAATGACGCAAATCGTCCGGAGTATCTATGCTTTGCAGCAAGTTATATAAATTATCCTGTTCCATTCTTATGATATGATAAATATCGTGCAAAAATAGCATAAATATGTGTATTATGATTACATTTGCCCTTAAATTTTAAAAGCTTTTCTTATCGTATGAATTTCAGAACGCAAGTAGAATTACCTAAAAGGGAAGCAGAAATCCGACATTCGGATCGAATCATGCTATTTGGTTCTTGTTTTGCGGAAAATATCGGAAATTTGTTGTTAACAAATAAGTTCCGTTGTGATGTAAATCCTTTTGGAATTCTCTATAATCCTTTATCTGTTGTGGAAGCTCTTTGGCAAATTCTATCCCATCAAACATATATGGAAGAGGATTTGTTCTATGCCGGAGGCTGTTGGCACAGTTGGATGCATCATAGTGTTTTTTCAGCCTCTACGGCAGCATCTTGTTTATCTTCTATAAATACTCGGCTGGCACAGGCTTCAGCCGGACTTCCTCAGCTTGATTGGCTGGTTATTACTTGGGGGACTGCTTTTGCTTATTGGCTGAAAGAAAGGACCATGGTGGTAGGAAATTGCCATAAACAGCCCGACAGCCTTTTTACCCGACAACTTCTTACAGTAGAGGAAATTGTCACTGAATGGGAATGTGTGTTGGTGGAATTGAGAAAAGTAAATCCGTCCTTGAAGATACTTTTCACTGTCAGCCCCATACGGCATAGCAAAGATGGTATGCATGGTAATCAGATAAGTAAGTCCACTTTGCTCCTCGCAGCGGATGAATTGTGCCGCCGCTGGTCTGATTGTTACTATTTCCCTTCTTATGAAATCATGATGGATGAACTTCGTGATTATCGTTTTTATGCAGATGACATGTTGCATCCCTCTCCTGTAGCTGTATCTTATCTATGGGAATGTTTTACAGAATGTTATTTTAGTAAAGAAACGGATAGAATAATGAAAGAGTGGGAGGATATCCGGAAGGCTTTAGCTCACAAACCGTTTAATGCCCAATCTGAAACATATCGTAAATTTTTAACTCAAATAGTGTTAAAGATAGAGCGACTTAAAGAAAAGTTCCCGTATTTTGACCTTCAAAAAGAATTAGAACAATGTCAAGCTCGATTGAAAATATAGAAAAAGTTCTGGGAGCAAAGCGGTTTGGAAACCGTAGTGCACAGATTGATTGGATTTTAACTGATAGCCGTTCATTGTGTTTTCCGGAAGAAACATTATTTTTTGCTTTAAAAACCAAACGGAATGACGGGCATAAATATCTTCCGGAATTGTATGAACGTGGAGTCCGTAACTTTGTAGTGGGTGAATTGCCGGCTGATATGCAATCTTTTCAAGATGCGAATTTCCTGCAGTTGACCAATCCTCTGAAAGGATTACAGAAATTGGCGGAAAAACATCGGGAGCAGTTTCAGATTCCGGTTATAGGAATTACGGGAAGTAATGGAAAAACCATTGTGAAGGAATGGTTATATCAATTGCTTAGTCCAGATCGTGTGGTAACCCGTTCGCCACGTAGCTATAACTCACAGATAGGTGTGCCACTTTCGGTGTGGTTGATGAATGAGCACACTGAGTTGGCTATTTTTGAAGCGGGTATTTCCGAAATGGGTGAAATGGAGGCGTTGCAGACTATCATTAAACCTACTGTGGGTATTTTGACTAATATTGGTGGTGCGCATCAAGAGAATTTTTTCTCTTTACAGGATAAATGTATGGAGAAACTTACTTTGTTCAAAGACTGTGACGTTATTGTTTATGATGGCGATAACGAATTGATAAGTTCGTGTGTGGCAAAATCTCTTTTTGCCTCGCGTGAGATTGCTTGGTCGAAAAAGGACAATGAACGTCCGTTGTTTATTGAGTCCATTCAAAAAGGAGAACATGCTACCACTATTAAATACCGTTATCTGGGGATGCCGAATGAATTTAGTATTCCTTTTATAGATGACGCTTCTATTGAGAATTCGTTGCATTGTCTGGCTGTGGCTTTGTATATGATGGTTCCCCCTGAACAAATAACCGAGCGCATGGCGCGTTTGGAACAGATTGCTATGCGTCTGGAGGTAAAAGAAGGCAAGAATGGCTGTGTGTTGATCAATGATAGTTATAATTCAGATTTGGCTTCTTTGGATATTGCTCTTGACTTTATGTCGCGTCGTTCTGATGATAAAGGGAAAAAACGGACACTTATCCTCTCGGATATGCTTGAAACAGGACAGAGCAGCAAACTACTTTATCGTCAGGTTGCCGAATTGGTACATAGCCGGGGAGTAGAGAAGATTGTCGGGGTAGGAGAGGAAATTCGGACTGCTGCTGCCCGTTTTGAGATAGAAAAGTATTTTTTTCGTACTACAGAAGAATTATTGGAATCGGATTTGCTGGCCGGGCTGCGTAATGAGGTGATTTTGGTAAAAGGTTCGCGTGCTTTTCATTTTGACCGGATTTCAGATCGTTTGGAACTGAAAGTGCATGAAACCATTTTGGAGATCAATTTGAATGCTTTGGTTGATAACTTGAATTATTATCGCAGCAAACTGAAACCGGAAACAAAAATGGTATGTATGGTGAAGGCTTCTGCATACGGTGCCGGTTCATACGAGATAGCTAAAACACTGCAAGATCACCGTGTGGATTACTTGGCGGTAGCTGTGGCTGATGAAGGTTCGGATTTGCGGAAAGCGGGAATCACCTGTTCCATTATGATTATGAATCCTGAGTTGACAGCATTCAAGACCATGTTTGATTATAAATTGGAACCCGAGGTTTACAGTTTTCATTTATTGAATGAACTGATTAAAGCTGCTGAGAAAGAAGGCGTAACGAATTTCCCCATTCATATTAAATTGGATACGGGGATGCACCGTTTGGGTTTTGCACCCGAAGAGATTCCAGAACTGATAGACCGTCTGAAGAAGCAGACAGCTGTTATTCCACGTTCTGTATTCTCTCATTTGGTAGGCAGTGACGGGGCTCAGTTTGATTCGTTTACGCGCAGACAGATAGAAATGTTTGAAGCTGCTTCTGAATGTTTGCAGGAGGCTTTTCAGCATAAGATATTGCGTCATATCTGTAATACAGCCGGGATAGAACGTTATCCGGGTGCCCAGTTCGATATGGTGCGTTTGGGAATCGGTCTTTATGGAATTGATCCGTTTACCAATCAGATCATCCATAATGTAAGTACATTAAAAACCACTATTCTTCAGATTCATGAGGTTCCTAAGGAAGAAACAGTGGGGTATAGTCGTAAAGGACATTTGGAAAGGGATTCCCGTATTGCCGCTATTCCTATCGGCTATGCCGACGGACTGAACCGACGTTTGGGAAATGGACATGCCTATTGTTTGGTGAATGGGCAGAAAGCGTCATACGTGGGTAATATCTGTATGGATGTGTGCATGATTGATGTGACGGATATTGATTGTAAGGAAGGGGATAAAGCTATCATCTTCGGAGATGATTTACCGGTCACTGTTCTGTCAGAGATTCTGGAAACTATTCCATACGAGATCTTGACCAGTGTGTCTAATAGGGTAAAACGAGTTTATTACCAGAATTAACGAAAAAAAGAACGAAAGAAAAAGACATGAAAAGGATGAACATACGTTACTTTTGCGTATCTTTAGGAAGTTACTAAAAATAGATAGCTATGAAACGTATATTCTTCCTTTTGTTATGTTTTTGTTTCTCGGTGTTGTCATTTGCCCAGAGAACGAATGAGGCTAAGCAGTTGACTAAACAGGACTCTTTGCGTTTGCAGCAACTATTGAGCGGTCAAGTCGAAATTGTGATAGATGATGAAACACAGAAAGAAATTGACAGATTGTTCAATCCTGAAAAGTGGAAAATGAAATCAACTCCCTTCCCTAAAAAAAACATGAAGTTTGAAACGGAACTTCCTCGTTATTATATCTCTCAAGTGGATACAATAGATGGTAGAGGGTATATCAGACTATTGCCGTACGGACCGTTTGAAACTCCGGAAGAGGAACAAATTTATGTAGAGATTCCTATCAACAAAGAGTTGCTGGCAGGCTATGATCCTCGTTTGGAACCTGCGCCGGCAGGCAAATTTACTCCTAGTGCTTTGATGGTGGGGGCGGGTATCAGCGCTACGTTTGATGCCGATAAGCTGCTAGGAATCATTTTCAGTAAGAAAATGCGTGCAAAAGCCCGTAATGCCAAAGAGGCTGATGCTTGGAAGAGTTATTGAACTATTGAGTAAAGAAACGAATGCCGGATATATGTGGAATACACCGGAATTTTGTGAATTTCATGTTGAAAAAACAGGAGCCACGTTTGGATAGTGCCAGACGTGGCTTGTGATTAGATCTTGTTGAATTTGATTTATTCAACTGCTGATTTTATTTTATATTATTTATACTTACCTTTTTCCAAATGAAATTGTCAATCATTTCTTTGTCGCATTTCCCGTTTTTAGCTTTAATGTTCAGGTTTTCGAATGTAAAGTTAGTAAGTTGATATTGATCAGACTTTTCTACACTGAAGAAATTATCGCATTTAAAATCAATGTTTCTCATTGTCACATGGTTTGAGTAAGAAATGGGAATGTCTTTTCGATCTTTCAGGTCAAAGAATTGCGTCCAAGGTTTGATATACAGAAAATGATCTGCATCTCCGGTGATATCTTCTACCAGAATATATTCATATTGTTGAGGTGTGTCCGGCCGCATCTTTAACCATAACAAACGATTGGCATTGGTGATGTGAATGCGTCGCAAGATAATATTGCGATTGTGGATGGATTCGCTTCCACAAGTGAGGGCGCCGTGGCAGAAACCGTATGTACAATCTTCTATGATGATGTTGGAATTTCCTCCATTATTCGGGTCTTGGTCTGCCCAAGGGCCTTTGCCGCCTTTTAAAGCTATGGCGTCATCATTGACAGACATATAGCAGTTCTTTACCAGTACATTGCTGCATACATCAATATCAATGGCATCCGTACTTGGAGCCTTTACCGGTCTCTCCGGTGAGAAAATATAGAGGTTCAATATTTTTATGTGATTACATTTATAAAGATGGGTAGTCCAAAAGGGAGAGTTAATGAGGCGTACTCCTGAGAGTTGGACGTTATTGCTATGGGAAATATGAACCAGCCGGGGACGTAATTCATCCATATTGGTACATTGGGGATTGACTTTTCGACGAAGCCAAAATGATTTCCAATATCTTAATCCGTTACCATCAATAGTTCCTTTTCCAGATAACGTAAAGCCATCCACTTTGTCGGCATTGACCAACGCCGCGAAATATTTCAAGCTTTGCCCTTCCATGCGGGTGTCTATGATGGGGAAGTTGCTGATATCATCACTTCCCTTCAACACAGCTCCTTCCTCCAGATGCAGGTGTGTTTTGGGTTTGAAGAACAGCGCTCCGCTTAAATAGGTTCCTTTGGGAATAACGATAACTCCGCCACCATTTTGTGCGGCAGCATCGATGGCAGATTGTATTTTCTCTGTTTGTAACAGGGTACTGTCATTGATGACGCCGTAATCTGTCAGAATGTATTTTTTACCTAATGTGTTTATATCTACTATCTTACTGTCCTTAAACCAATCGGATACAGGTGTGCCGTCCGGAAATTTTTCTTGTGCCAAAGACGGAAGGCATAGAAAGACGGCACATACAAAAGTTATTAATTTCATGATTCTGCTATTAAATTAATCACTATTCACTTGTTTATTGTCGGAAATCAAACATCAAATTAAGGTGTAGTCCTTCATCCCCCGATTTGATACGGATATTACCCGGCTGGCTGTTCGGCCCTTGTTGCTCAATTGGTTTAAAGGAGCAAATAGCCGGGATGTCCAGCAGGAAGGATATATCCCCTTCAGGGAATTTGGGCATGGTGTCTTTTACGCGTCCTTTCGGTTCTTCGGGAGTGAACACATGGAAGAAGATACCGTCATTCCGGGAATAAATGGTGAACGGTGTTGTGTCACTTTCCAAAGTGGCCCAATACATATTGGCATGATATCCTTTAAATTCCGGATAAACCAGATTTTCAAAACTTTCTCCGGTAATGGTATTGTTATACTCTTTGTGCCATACTCCATAATTCGTTCCCGGAATCCGGTTTTTCCAGACACGGTATGGACCGCGGCCCATCCATTTCATGCCGGAGCAATTCTTTTCAGAATAAGAGAAAGTCAGACCGAGATTGAATACTTTGGAGTCCATGAAAGCATCATCAAATCCACCTCCGCCGGAAGCCCGGTTCAGCAGAATGGCATCCATATAGAGTAGTCCTTTGTCCGTAAGACGCCATACGATGGAGTCGGCGGCACCTTTGTATTTGGCACAGTAAACAGCCCCCTCGTTGCTGTTGCGGACATAGCTCAATGTTGGTTCGTAGCGCATTTTCATGCCCACTGCCACAGGGCCGTCTTTGAATGGAACTTCTGTTCCTCCTGATGTGATACGGCTGATCATGCCGGTAGCCGGGTTAAAAGTGACGGTTACACGGTCGCTTTTCAGTTCGATGGTGGTAGCGGTTTGAGTGGCGGTTGCCGGCTGTACCGTTTCCAGGGTCATCGGAGTCTGTGCCATTTTATGATCAAAGTATTGTTTTGCCAGTCGGATAGGATAGGTCCAGTTACAGATACTTTTCCCCTCTTTGTCAAAAGCCTCTAACTCCAGTACATCACCTTCCCGGAAAGAAGCAGGAAGAGTGAAGCGGGCTTTTCCAGTTTCACCCGGTGTGATGGCAGGCAGTTGTACATGGCCTTCTGCGATAACTTTACCGCTTTCCATTGCATCTTTCAAAGGTGTTTCGCAAGTACGTATTTTGTAAGTCATGCGACATTTGTCCAAGTTAGTATAAGTATATTCATTAGTAACCAGGAAGCTGCCGTCAAAGTGGTCAGTAATCAGCAGCGGTTTTAACTGGATGGGCGACCATTGTGCGCGGATAGCATAGTAACTTCCTTCTTTTTCTCTACGCGGACCTACTACCCCGTCAGGAGCATTGGATTTATCTGAATCCAATATGCCTCCTTTATCAGAACGTTTGGGAGCTTCGTCACAGAATACCCAGATAAAGCCTCCGGCAAACATGGGGTTCGTGCACCAACGATCCCAAAAGTCACGTAGTCCGGCACCACCTCCCTGATCATACATGGCATGCATGAATTCGGTAGGCATAAATACTTTATAGCCGTTGGTAAAACGTGCCACTCCGGTCAGATAAGTGGGATAATGGTGGGTGTCCAGATCATTGAAATCGGCCCAAGGATGTACCATGTGGCGTTTCTGTAATTTATCGTATTTGGCGAATAAAGGATCAAGATTATAATTCCATCCTCCTTCGTTGCCATTACTCCAAATAATGATGGAAGGATGATTCACATCGCGTTCTATCATTTCTTTGACTAATTTAGGACCTACTTTTGAATCGTATCCGTTTTGCCATCCTGCCAGTTCATCCATATAGACAATTCCTAATGAATCACACATATCCAGGAAATGTTCATCAGGCGGATAATGTGAACGGACTGCATTCATATTCATCTCTTTTACCAGCAAGGCATCCTGACGGCTCATAGCTGCACTGGTAGCACGACCTCCATCTACGGAAAAAGAATGGCGGTTGACACCTTTCACCACGAGTTTGGTGCCATTCAGATAAACTCCGTCTTGTGGAAAGAATTCAATGGTGCGGAAACCTATCCGCGTTTCACGGCTTTGCACCGTTTTCCCTTCGGGGTCTTTCAGTTCCAATCTGGCTACGTACAGATTGGGGTCCTCTGTAGACCAAGGTTGGATGTTCATCCAGTTCCCTTCCACCAACTGTTCCTTGTTCGAATCCTTAATCTGATGAGAAATGCTAGATTTGTTTTCTTGAGTGTATATGTCTTTTCCATCCTTTAATGAACGGACGGAAACAGACAATTCATATCCTTTGGCATCTCCTTCCATTTCTATTGCCGCTTGCAATTTTCCATGCTGATCGGCGTTCAGAATAAAATGTCGCATGTGGACTGCCGGGACAACTTCCAGCCATACAGGTCTGTAAATACCACCATACAGCCACCAGTCGGCTTTACGTTCGGCTGCATTGATGGATTTGTTGGCTGATTCTTTAGCTATCTTTACTTCAAGCAGGTTCTTTTTGCCGGGCTTCAATAAATCGGTGATATCATAACTGAAGCGGTAGAATCCTCCCTGATGCATCTCGCCTGCGGGTTTTCCATTGATGAAAACTTCCGTGTCGGTCATCACTCCGTCAAAGAATATTTTTATCCGCTCACCGGAAGTTGTTGCCGGGGATTCAAATTTATATCGATAAATGCCCGTTTCGTCGCTTGGCCTTTCACCTTTTATAGTGTACCAACGACCGTAAGTATATTCTCCGAATCCTTGCAGTTCCCAGTTGCAGGGTACTTCGATCTTTTTCCATTTTCCACTGTTTTGTCCTCCTGAACAAAAGAACTCCCAAGTCCTGGTGTCGTCAATACCGGTTCCCGATAAATAGATACGTTCGGGGTGCGGAGCTTGTGCCTGCACAGTTGGTCCACTCCACAGGGCAGCTATTACTAAAGCTGTCAGTTTGGTCCATTTGTTTTTCATAATACCATTGAATACTGTTTTCATGATACAAAAATAAGGCGGGATAACCCGCCTTACAATGGAAAATCATACATTATGATGAAAAATGATACAGTTATAGGGAATTAATATGCCGATAGAATTATTTTATTTCTATTCTCATGGGAGATTCCTTTTTATATTCAACCTTTTCCTGATTGGCATTTATGTTCTTGAAAATAATGTTTTTGGATTTCTTACCTTCTACATTCACCCTAATTTCTTCACTAGGGAGTTTGAAATGTATATCCTCGAACAGGATGTCTTTTCCATCCAATATGTGAATGTCATTATGCAGCGATTCTATCGTCAGCTTCCGCATCGTAAATCCGGCGGCATCATTCAGGGTGCCGATTAATTTCTTGCATTTGATCTCTCCATTTTCTATCACTACCTGGTTGAAAGGTATTTCAGGAATACCATTGGCGGTAAAGAACTGGTCGGCTGATTCTACAATGAAATCTTTGATCAGGATATTCTTTACATCAGGTGTCAGCCGGTTTACTTTTCTTGCCGGATAGCGTGCGGCCAGTTCGCCCATATAATAAGCACTGCCTAACAAATCCCAAGTAAAGGCTTTTCCTACATTGATCATGCGCAGTCTCTCATAGTAAGTGTTGTCACTGCCTCCTCCACGGTTGCGTCGCGTTTTGAAACGGATGCCGGTACGAGTGCCGTCAAATACACAATCGTGTACATACAGATTCTTGATCACTCCGGCTGTTTCACTACCACAAGTAATCCCGCCATGTCCATGCTGGGCCAGCGAGTAGCGGATAATTACGTTTTCTGTAGGTTTGCCTACACGTAATCCGTCTTCTGCTCTACCGGCTTTCAGGGTAAAGCAATCATCACCGCAGTTCAGCGTGCAGTATTCAATTAATACATTTTTACAAGATTCTATATCAATACCGTCTCCGCTGGGCACCTTGGTGGAATTAACGGTAATGCCTCTTATAATTACATTCTCGCAATAAATGGGTACCACATTCCATAAGGTGCTTCTTTCCATCGTGATCCCTTCTATTAATACATTGGTACAGTTGATAGGAGAGATTGTTTTAGGACGATAGAAAGTCCTGCCTTCCATACCGTCATAGATACGTTGTTCTATAGGCATGTCCCACGGGACATCTTTTTCTACCACTGAAGCACCGTTAGGACGTTTTCTGATTTCAGCATCCATAGATGGTCCGTAAATGGTTCCTTCTCCTGTAATGGCGATGTTGTTTTCCCCATTGGCGTAAATAAAGGCGGCCGGCCCCATTATTTCTACCCCTTCATGGCGTGTGAAAACCGCCGGCAGATAATCTTCCGCGCGACCGGCAAACTCTATTTCGGCTCCTTTGGCTAAATGTAGATTAACATTACTTTTCAGTACAATACGGGCCGATTTCCATTTTCCCTCAGGAATGACGACTGTTCCTCCTCCTTGTTTGCTGACTTCAGCAATCGTCCGGTTCACTAAATCTGTAATAGGGGCATCTTCTGTCATTCCTTTGTTTTTCATATTGACGATGAAATCGGGAAAAACGGGACGCTTCGGCTGAGGCATATTGAAATATGCATTCTTGATCGGAACGATATTCCGGGGCATTGCTTGTGCACCGACTTCATTTAAATAGGGGATAGCTGGTTTCAGTTCTGCTGTCAGCTTATCCAATACTTCCGGATTTAATTTTACTTTTACCATTCCGATGGGGTGGAAGCGCGTATCATCCCAAGCTGTATAAACAATGGTATATACATTATCTCCTTCGGGTATCAGGCAAAGCGGAGTCCTCATGACAGTCCACCATTTTTTAACTTTGGTATCTATGGCGATATAACGTGCTTTGCTCCAGTTTTTTCCGTCTATGGATAAAGTGTATCCCATTCTGTTGGGTAAGTTTAAATAGTTCGGCCCGCCGTCAAACATCGCTATGTAGGTTCCGTTGGGTAATTTGGATACGATAGGATTCTCTACAAACTGCGGGTGAATGGAAGTTATCGGATTGATTTCCTCACCCATACGTTTCCATGGTCCTTCCAACGTTTCTGATTCGGCCAGTCCCACAGCCCATACCTTGCGCTTTTCCCCTCCTTTCAAGGGATAATCTGCACGGGTTTCGTAAGGATAAGCTCCACTGATAAACGCATTCCAGCCTTTATCCACTTTATATGGGAAGAAAGAAGCGACCCCTTGCCGTCCTTCCCAAAGTTGGGAGTCCAGTCCCGGTTCTATAATGATTCCCATATCTCGGTAAGGACCGCCTATTCCTTCTAGACCTTCCTTTTCGGATTCACATCTCCAGATGCGGCCGAAAGAATGATTGGGTGCAATTTCTTTATCTGTGGTGTAGGCCAGATAAAATCCGTACCATCGGTTGTTTTCCTCGCTGAATACAGGCATATAAGACCAGATGGCGGAACGGCGGTCATTCATGGGATTGTCTTCATGTACCAATGCATAGACACCGCTTGATTCCAATATAGTGGATTGGCGTGTCCAGTGAACACCATCAGTGCTGGTCCAGTGTCCTATACGTGTCTTTACTCTGTCGTGATAGGCAGGCATCCCTTTCACACCGGCGCGTTCGGTAGGAAACATGTGATAAGTACCTTTTATTTTTACGATAGAGCCTCCTTCAAATCCTCCTTGAATCCCTTCTGTACCTGGCATTCCTGCGTTGATAACGGGGGCTTCAGGTCCTCCGATAACAGTAAATAAAGTTTCTCCTTCGGTGATTCCATCGATATGGAATGATATACTATCTGTTTTATCAGTCGTTTTGATACTTTTGCTTTCCATCTTTTGAGCGATGGCTTGCGTACCCGCCAGACATAATCCGATACACAGTCCCCAAAAAGCGTTTCTTGTCATACTTAGTCTTTTAAAAGTTAAATGGCCTCCATTTTACGGCTTATAAGTAATGACGTTTGTAGATAGGATTTGTAACCATCGGATTTGTTCTTATTTTTATGAAGCAGATCGATGTTTTCTTGTTTGTCTGTAAATAGAAGAAAAAGGTTATTTTTATAGGTGTTAAATCAAAATATGATGTATATTTGAAAGCGAAATAATCAAATACCTATGAAGAAGTATATTATAACTCTGCTGTTTTGTACATTATTTTGTCATTTAGGCATTGCTCAAGGTTTGAAATCAGTTTCTATCTTGGGAGATTCTTATTCCACTTTCGAAGGATATGTTCAACCCGATACTAATTTTGTATGGTATCTGAAGACACCTCCTGAAGGGAGAAAGACGGATATGGTTTCTGTACGTAATACTTGGTGGCATCAGTTTATTAAGGAGAACAACTACCGTCTTTGTGTGAATAATTCGTTTTCCGGTGCTACTATTTGCCATACCGGTTATCGTTCGGAGGATTATAGCGACCGTTCTTTTATCACCCGGATGAAGGCGTTGGGCTGTCCTGATATTATTTTTATTTTTGGCGCGACTAATGATTATTGGGCGAAATCACCTTTAGGAGAGTATCAGTATGCGGATTGGTCCAAAAAAGATTTATATTCTTTCCGCCCTGCTATGGCTTATATGCTGGATACAATGATTGATTATTATCCTAATGTGGAGATTTATTTTCTATTGAATGATGGTTTGGGAAACGAGATAACTGAATCAGTCAGAACAATTTGCAAACATTATCAGATCGATTGCATCGAATTGAAAGGGCTTGATAAAATGAGTGGGCATCCTTCGGTGAAGGGGATGAGGCAGATTAATGAACAGGTGAAAGCGTATATGGCTGCGCATGAAAAGTAATCCGTAGCTCAAAGAAGGTGTGTCAATCTAAGTCTAATAGAATTTTTAGAAATGATGGTCATTGACAAAGAACGTTTGCTGATCCACTCTTTGAAGCTGGGATCCACGATAGCCTTTGATCGTATTTATCAAATGTATGCGAAACGTTTATATGCCTATAGTCTGCAATTCACAAAATCGGCTGAAGATGCGGAAGAAATTGTACAGGATGTATTCACTAAATTGTGGATAAACAGAGAAGGCATCAAACAGGAAGATTCTTTGAAATCTCTTCTTTTTACCATAGCCAAACATCTGTTGATTAACGCTTTCCGTTCTAAAGTTAATCAACAGATTTATGAAGATTATGTGGAGTATGCCAATGAACTATCAACGAATGATACGACAAACAGGATTGAGTACAATGAATTTCTAAAAGCCGTAGAACAAAATATTGCCACCCTGCCAAACACACAACAAAAAGTGATTAAGCTATCTCGTTTTGAACATTTATCTAATAAGGAGATTGCAGAGAGAATGCAGCTGAGTGAGCAGACGGTAAAAAATCAATTGTCTGTAGGTTTGAAACTTCTGAAAGAGAAACTTCGTAATTTTTTAGTGATTGGATTCCTCGTACTGGATAAGTTAATTAATATTTTTCAATAGTACCTTTCGGATAAATACGTGTCTTACTTAAAATAGGGAAATAGAAAATATGGAAGATTTAATAGATAAATATAAGAAAGACGAGCTTTCTTCTGAGGAATTGCTGCAACTAAGAAAGCTGATTAATGAGATGCCAGATGATGAAGTGGAAAAACGACTCTATCTGGATTGGCTGGCTGACGATGTAGATATTTCAAAGATTGACGAAGAACAAATGCTTCGTATAAAACAAACGATTGAGGTGGGAAAGGTTGTTCCTCGTACCACCAGAACATGGTTTATACGTTGGGGGCAAATAGCCGCAGCCATATTGTTGCCTGTTTTTATGCTTTTGTCAGTCTATCTGTATATCCAAAAAGAATCTATCAGTTCTACGGAAATGATGGTTTCCACAGCTAAAGGTGAAAAAGCTACAGTCACTTTGCCGGATGGAACTACGGTGATGCTGAATGCTGAATCTCAATTAAGTTATTCTCTTAAGGATTTTAATACTGAAACTCGGGCTGTCGCTTTTCAGGGGGAAGGTTATTTTAAGGTACATAAAAATGCAGACAATCCCTTCTTGGTTAATGTAAGAGGGCTACAGATAAAAGTTCTGGGTACCACATTTAATTTATTAGTGCGTGAAACGGCGAAATCGGCAGAATTGGTACTTGAAGAAGGAAAGGTGCAATTCTGTTGCACAAAGAATGACCAAAGTGTAATTCTACATCCCGGACAAAAAGCAGTGCTGGATTATCAGACAAATGCGATTTCGGTTGCAGACCATGTGGATGTGGCTGGCGCATCTGCATGGCGTTTTGGAGAAATGGTATTTCGTAATACGGAATTGTGGGATGTGATAGAAGAGATAAAGAATATCTATGATATGAATATTGTCATTGAGAAGCCAGAGTCTTTGCATGAAACATTTACGGGGGTCTTGCCTACAAATAATCTGAATAGTGTTTTAGAAATACTGGAAATCACCTGTAATATGAAGGCCAGCATCAGGGGGCAGAAAATTTATCTGGAGATAGAATAAGCACACTCTGCTGACTGGCTGTTCAGATCTTAAGCTTAGCATATATGTTATAGAACATAAGAAACTTTTGGTACTATTCTCTTTTGCCCTTGTCTTACTGTTCAACAATGCGCAATTGTATAAAATAGTATTAATTTTAAATCGTTTTATTATGGACAAACAAATAAGGTTTAGGCAATTTGTATTAAGTCTGCTGCTCTGTTGCCTGTGTTCGGTAAGCCAAGTAGCTGCACAGGAAAAAGGAGTCACGATTGATGTGAAGAACGTTTCTCTCAGGGAAGTGCTTGCTATCGTTGAGAAACAGACAACTTATCGATTCTCGTATCGTGACGTGATTATTGATTCTCATAAAGACATTACCCTATCCGAACAAAATATATCGGTACCGGCTCTTTTGGATCGTCTTTTGAAAGAAAAGCAATTGAATTATGATATAATTTCTCCGAAAGTGATTGTTATTTTCAACCATAAAGATAAATCAAAAACGTCCGGTTCGCAAAAGAAAATAACAGGTCATGTTTTGGATGAATTGGGAGAGCCTGTTATTGGTGCGGCTGTTAAAATCAAAGGAGCACCCGAAGGTACGATTACGGACATGGACGGGGTTTTTACACTTAACGCTGCTACAGGGAGTGAAATAGAAGTCACTTACATTGGCTATCGGGCTGAAACATTGAAAGTGTCCGAAAAGAACGCATATGATGTGACCTTGATGGAAGACACTAAAGTTTTGGATGAAGTGATTGTAACCGGCTATGGAGCTGTAGCCAAAAAGAACCTGACCACTTCTATCGCTAAAGTCAAAGCAGATGAGGTTCCTACTTCGGCGGTCAGTAATATGTCGCAAATGTTGATGGGACGTGCTGCGGGTATGCAGGCTACAATGCAGAGTGCGCAGCCGGGCGGTAATGTCAGTATATCTGTGCGTGGTGGCGGAGACCCCGTTTATGTGATTGATGGTATTGTGATGCCAAGCGGCTCACTTGAGAACTCGACAAGTATTGTTCCTGCAAATGTCAATCGTGGCGGTTTGGCCGGTTTGAATCCTGAGGATATTGAATCTATTGAAGTTTTGAAAGATGCTTCAGCTTCCATTTATGGTATTGGTGCAGCCAATGGTGTTATACTTATTACAACCAAAAAGGGTGTGGAAGGCAAAATGAAAGTCACTTACAGTGGAAGCATGGCACTTGTGAAGAGTTACAAGCAATTGCCTATGCTTAGCGGTTCGGAATATATGAAGTATGTAGACGTATTCGGAGAAGAAACTTACAAACTGAATCATGAAATGGGCGCTTATGGAGACAATGCGTACGATAACGGATATCAAAGAATATTCTCCGATCAACAAATGGCAAGTGCTATGAATACGGATTGGTATGATGCCGTATTGAGAACCGGTAGTATTTCCAATCACAATATATCTATACAGGGTGGAACAAAGACGCTGAGTTATTACCTGTCAGGTCAGTACTACAATCAGCAAGGAACCATTAAAAACTCAGATATGGAGAGATTTGTATTGCGTTCCAATGTCGCAGTTCAAGTTTTTAGTTTTCTGAAGCTGACTACAGCTATTAACATCAATAACAATAAGTACAACAATGGTCTGGTAGGTGAAACGAACGGGGGTGGTAATCACTCAAATGGTTCTTTGGCTGCTGCTATGACCTATCCGTCTTATTTGCCTATTTATGATGAAGAAGGGAATTATACGCAGTATTCATATTTACCCAATCCGGCGGCAATGAACGAAATTTCGGATATAACATCGAATACGGGATACAATGTGAACTTTACGGCCGATATTGATATTCTTAAGAATATGCTTGCGGCAAAACTGGTTTATGGATATAATAAAGAGATTAATGACCGTGATACTTTTATTCCTTCAACCGTTTATTTCTCGCAATTATATCAGTCACGAGGAAGTCTGAGCAAAAGTGAACGTGGTAACCGCACATTGGAAGCAATGTTGAGTTTCAATAAGGTCTTTAGTGAAAACTTCCGCATGGATGCGGTCATTGGTATGGGACAATATGTTAATACAACCAAAGGACAAAGCATCCGCTACACCGATATTCATGATAAAATAGGAAATGATGATGTGTCTGCCGCATCGGGAGAAAAGACTCTTGGCAGTTGGCGTACAAAAGATGAGAAGCGCTCACAATTCGCACGGGCCAGTTTCGATTTATATGATCGTTATGTGGTGGCGGGCACACTGCGCCGTGATGGTACGGATAAATTTTTCGAAGGTAAGAAATATGCTTATTTCCCATCAGTTTCTGTTGCATGGAAAGTTTTCAATGAGAAGTTTATGGAAAAGCTTGATTGGGTTGATATGTTGAAGTTGCGTGCCTCTTATGGTGTGACGGGGCGTGATAATCTGGGTACCACTTTGTATGGTTCTTATTCTTCTAATGGTTCCTATATCGTTTTTGACCAAGGTTCCAGCCAGCATATATCTTATTATCTTTCCAGTTTGGACTATCCGTCAGTAACTTGGGAGAAAACCATCATGAAAAACATCGGATTGGACTTTTCTATTTTCAAAGACAGAATCAACGGCTCATTTGACTATTTCTGGAATGATGTGACTGATATGCTGGACTTGGCGACTTCTCCGGGGCTTTCTATGCTGGGTACTTATCCTATCAATGGCGGTCATATCCGCCGGTATGGCTGGGACTTCACATTGAATACACAGAATATTGTCTCTCGTGATTTCAAATGGTCTTCAAGTCTTACTCTTTCTCATTACAATTCTGTTTGGAAAGAGCGTATGCCCAATTATACATGGTTGGATTATCAAGTACGTAAAGATGAGCCGGTAAATGCTGTTTATTTCTATCGCACCAATGGCATTGTGAATGCTGACAAGAGTAATATGCCAAGTTATCAGCCGGAAGGTTACCAGAAGCCAGGCTACCCGATTATAGAAGACTTGAATGGTGACAATCAGATTACAGTGGAAGATGTAGATATGGTCAATGTGGTTCCTTCCGTTTATGGTGGTTTGAATAATCATTTCTCTTATAAGAATTGGGATTTGGATGTCTTTCTTTATGCACAATTAGGCTTGAAGAAGTATAATTATATCTATACTTGGGCCAGGGGTGCCCAGTTGGCAGCACAGAATCTGAATCAGTCTGCACTGATTAAAGAGGTATGGACGTCGGAAAATCAGGCGGGCACTATTCCGGGATTGGCGGCAGAGACCTCATCGGTAAGTCTTCCCGGTGGAGCAGGAACAGACATTGGTTATGAAAACGCTTCCTTTGTACGTGTCAGAAACATAACTTTAGGCTATAATTTCACCAATAAGAGCTTGGGCTCTTTGGGTAAGTTTGTCAACTCAATCCGTGTCTATGCCGATTTGCAGAATCCATTTACCTTTACTGATTTCAGATACTTTGACCCTGAAGTTAAGACCGGTACGGATGGAAATAAAGGTAGTAATGCTGAGTATCCGGTGGCACGCACCTATACCTTGGGGTTGAAAGTTTCATTTTAAACAATCGTAAAATTAGAGGACATGAAAAAGAATATATTATATGCATTATTAGTGGGCGGTGCCATGCTATTGGGCAGTTGCGAAAACAATTTTGACGCTCAGATTTATGGAAAGCTCTCCACCTTGACTTTTCCGTCTACGGCTGACGAATATGAAGATTATATGTTGAGTTCTTATTTACCTTTTCAAAACAAGTGGAGTTATACTTGGGGTGATGGGACAAACTATCCGTGGTATATACCTTCAAATGGAATCTATCATGGTTTTGATACCTGTACAGATGAAGAGGCAGAATGGAATATTGCGGCCAACAGGCAGTTTTGGACAGATATGACTCGTTGTTATTTTGAAAACTTGAAGACTATTACAAAAAATAGTTCCAGCGGTACGAATCATTTTGAGAAAGTTCGCGATGTTTCACGTATGACCCGTATTGTGGGTGATTTGGAAGCGGCGACTACATTGGCTGAAACTCGGAAAAAGGAACTGTTGGGAGAAGTTCGTCTGCTGCGTGGACTAATGATGTATTATTTGTTGCATTACTATGGTCCGGTCCCCGTTATCCTTGATCCGGCTTTGATTGGAAATACAGAAGCCGAGAATAATCTGGTACGTCCTACATTGGACGAAATGGCAGGATACATTACTGATGATTTCTTGTTTGCGACAGAAAACGCACCGGAAACTCAGAGTGAAAAGGGACGTGTTACGGCAGATTACGCCCGTTTTTGTCTGATGCGTCACTATTTGAACGAAGGTGCGCACATGAGCGGATATTATGAAAAGGCTTATAACCTGTATTCTCAGTTCAAAGGAAACTATTCGCTTTTTAAATCTGGAGATAATCCTTATATTGACCAATTTAAACAAGCTAATAATTGGAATTCCGAAGTGATTATGGCCTTGAGTGTGGATCCGCAGGCGACAGGAGGAAACACAGCCGGAAGCTTCAATTGCTTTATGGTTTACTCCTTACCCAAAGATTGTGCGGCCACAGACGGTGACGGCAATGCGACTCCTTTTTTAGCCGGTAAAGGATGGGGACAGTATCTGAATGTCAGCAAACAGTTTTACGACACTTATGAGGAGGATGACTTGCGTAAAGCATCTGTTATCACTTCATATTATAGCACAAGCTATAAATGTATGGTGACTTCTGACGATATTGGTTCCAAATGGAGTGGCTATATTTTAAACAAATACCCCATTGAAGTGAAAAATCAATATCAGCCGGGAAATATTCCTTTGGCTCGCTGGGCAGATGTGTTGCTGATGTATGCTGAAGCCGATGTGAGAAAATCTAGTTCGGTAACGACTAATGCTATAGACTGTGTAAATCAAGTACGCAACCGGGCGGGACTCGATAATCTTCCTGCTTCTGCAACCGCTTCTGTTGCTGCATTCCTGGATGCTTTGCTGGCTGAACGTGGGCATGAACTCCTGTTTGAAGGATGCCGTAAGATTGATTTGATCCGTTTTAATAAGTATTATACCACTATGTCTGCTTTCGGACCGAGTCGTACTCCGACAAGCCAATACGTTCCTCTGCCGGACTATGCGGTTCAATTGGCTGAACAGGTCGGTAAAAAACTGGAGCAGTATTTTACCCGTGATGATTATGATGGCCCTAAGAAATAATTAAAACAATCTTATAGGCAAATTATTCAAATATTATGAGAATGACAAAGTGTTTAGTAAAGGCCCTGTGCTGCGTGTTTTCTTCTTTCACCATCCTTCTCGGAACGGAAGGATTTGCCAAGCCGTTGGTGCAGCTTCCTGATGCAGAACAACATGAAGTATCACAGGAACAGATGGTGCGGATATACGACGAAGCACGTACACCTTTTAAATATGGTCTGGTAATAGTTCCCGGAGATAATAGTCATAAAATAGACTGTCCGACGGTATTTCGTCAAGGAGATAAATGGCTGATGACTTATGTGGTTTACAATGGACAGCAGTGGCGTGATGGCCGTGGGTATGAAACGTGGCTGGCCGAAAGTGACAATCTGTTGCAGTGGCGTACTTTGGGGCGTATCCTTTCGTTTCGTGACGGTTACTGGGATTGCAATCAGCGTGGTGGTTTTCCCGGTTTGCTTAATTGGGAGTGGGGAGGTGATTATGAGTCCAAAACTTATAAGGGTCGTCATTGGATGACTTATATCGGTGGTGAAGGACGAGGGTATGAAGCGGAAGAGAAACCGCTGTATGTGGGACTGGCTTGGACGGATAATGATGTAACTAAAGCTCATGAATGGGAATCATTGGACAAACCTTTACTTTCTATACATGATAAGGATGCGCAATGGTGGGAGAATCAGGTGCAGTATAAAAGCACCATCTATTATGACAAGAACAAAACGATGGGGTATCCTTTTGTCATGTTTTACAATGCAGCAGGTATTCATCCTGAAACCCACTATAAGGCGGAACGTGTGGGAATAGCTCTTTCCAAAGATATGAAGAATTGGAAGCGTTATTCAGGAAATCCTGTATTCTCTCACGAATCCAGCGGTACGATAACCGGTGACGCCCAAATTCAGAAAATGGGTGATATATACGTCATGTTCTATTATTCTGCCCACAACCCTACTCGCAAGTATAAAGCTTACAATACCTTTGCCTGTAGCTATGACTTGGTGCACTGGAATGAGTGGCAAGGAGAGGATCTGGTTATCCCTTCCGAAGATTATGATGAGAAGTATGCCCATAAATGCTTTGTATTAAAGCACGATGGTATTGTGTATCATTTCTATTGTGCTGTAAATCATAATGACCAGCGTGGAATTGCCGTAGCCACAAGTAAACCGATGGGAAAATCAAAAATAGCTTTCCCGAAACCGAATAATAAGGGAAAGGATTAATTAAAAAAACTGTGGCTCATCCTTTTATTCCTGTTAATACTGTCTGTAATGGCAGAATTAACAGGAATATTTTGTTTTTCTCTCAGCTTTATTACTAACTTTGCCAAATCTTATCTATATCATCTATTTTAGAGGGCAAAATGGTATTTATTATTTTTTCTCATTTTCGTTTTTGATAAGTGACTGATAGCAGATACATTTGTGGTTTGATGGATAGTATATTCCGCTTTTATACCTCATCACTGCCTATCCACTGTCCGTATTTATTGCTGCCTTCACGTCTAAGGTGTTCGGCATCACGCAGTTCTTTGATTTTCCTTTTCAATAGAGCAACGGGTGACGGAGAGTGCAACTGTGATTTCATTAAGGGTAATAATTGGATTACGTTGGAATTGTTCAATGATTATATTCCCATGACTTCTCGTTCATTTCTGTATTAGGGTCTAAATCTATCTTGAAAATAGTTTGGAAACTATGGGAAGAGGGGATTAAGTTCGCAACTATTCTTCCTTATATTCAAACCATTGGTACGATGCCTTATTGGTAGATTGCTTACCGTTGCTTGTCGCATATATTCCGACTCCCGTACCATTAAAGCGGTTGACTTTGTTGTCTGATACGGCATCTACACTTTGTATCTTTCCTACTTGATGGAGTGTGTCATTTGACAAGCCGGCATAGAACCTCAAGGTGGCTCCTTTAGCAACCATCCGCAATACTACGGACTTTTCCTTCCAGGGAAGCGTGGCAATTACTGTCTTTTTACCTAGAAGTACTTTTGTCAAACGGATTTCATTCTTTCCTTTCAGTAATGAATAATAGCCTTTAGCTGTACGATACAGAACCAAACCCGCCCATTCGTTCGCCCGACGGGTGGAGAAACTCATTGTCGTGGTGGCCGAGAAATTATGAGAATGTACACGGCGCAGAAGCATGGAGAGACATACCAGACTGTCTGCCATTTCAGGCCGGAGGGACAGAGACAGGCCGCCATCGGCAAAATGATGGAAAGGTTGCTCGGGGATACGCATAGTGACCCATTCCGGTGACAAAGTGGGACCTTCAAAATCATTTTGTTTATTTGCTTTCGACACCGGCGTCCATGGTAAAGGTGGACGTTTCAACCGGTTTCCGATAACGCCAATGCCGGGATTGAAGATAGGTTCACCGTTTTGAAAACTCACCTCACAAAGAAAGGTTTCGCGTCCTAAAGGCACCAGTCCTCCTTCCACAATTCGTTTACCGAGAAACACAGCATACCAATCTCCGGTCGGTGTCTGTACCAGATCGGCATGTCCGAGAGACTGCACAGGGTAGTCCTTGCCAAGATGGCGGTGTGTCAATACGGGATTGACGGTACAAGGTACATACGGTCCCCAGAGGGATTTAGCAGTGAGGGCGGTAACAGCATGGTTATAATCCGATCCTCCTTCAGCCATCAACAATAGATAGTGATCCTCTATTTTGTATAAATGAGGCCCTTCGGCGTACTTTGCATTAGCCGCATGGCCATAGGCCAATGTTTTTCGTTCTCCGACCAGACATCTTTTTTGGAGGTCCAGCTCCTGCATCCATACGGCACACTGGGCAGGCCATGCGCTCTTAAAATCCCAGCGATTGCCTGTATAATAACAGCGTCCGTCCTCATCAAAAAAAAGAGAAGGGTCAATGCCGGGAGCATCTTTCAGCCACACCGGATCCGACCAGGGACCGGCCGGATTCTTGGCTGTCATGTAGAAATTGCCACCACAGCCATGAGCTGTGGTGATAAGATAGAATGTTCCATTATGATAACGCAAAGTGGGGGCCCAGATGCCGTCATTATCCGTCATACCGTTAAAGTCGATAGCCTTGGGATTGGTTAATGCATGACCGATAAGCGACCAGTTAGTCAGGTCACGGCTGTGATAAATAGGAAGTCCGGGAAACCATGTGAATGATGAAGTGACTAAATAATAATCTTCTCCTACCCGGCAGATGGAAGGATCTGGATGGAATCCCGTGCGAATGGGATTGGAAATGGAATCCGGAATAATCGTTTCTCCCATCATTCTTGCACACAAAAAAATAGTAACTAACAGTAAAAGTAATCTTTTTATTTTTCTGTTTAGAAATATGAAACTGCGCGTTATTATAATATTTCTCATCGTTATTTAATATATTAGCAATTATTATACTTCAAATTTTCCAGTGTTACATTTCTTCTGTCTTTTGCATGGTTAATTCTGTATCTCAGCCCTTTTGCATAAGATATGGAATAGCTCAAAAGTGATAGACATTGTCTATCGTTACGAAAGTGTCGTCACTTCCATAGATTGTTTTAGTCTTGTCTGTCCATACCGGTCGTATTCCTGTTACTTCAACCTGTAAGGTATAATTTGCCTTCGACATTTTCGGTGTTATAATTCGAATTGCTTTTTCCGGATACTTGCTGTAGAAATCTACCAATGAAGAATATACAGTATCTTTCTCGGCATTTAATACACTTACTTTGGCATATCCGCCATGAGGGTTTGTTTCTCCAACAATAGCGGCATGAGTTCCTTTGAACGCTATCTCCAACACGTCTCCTTTTTGATTGGACTTCCATGCCCCGTACAACTTTTTCCCTTTGTTCAGAGCGTCTGCCGGTTTTAGCTTCCTGATGTCCCATGCTTGCCAATATTCAGGGATGGATATTTTTGTTCCATCCACTTGTAAAGGCATCCATACATATGTGGCGGCTGAGGCCTGATGCGGATAAGACCAACGATCCCCCATAAACATAGGTATGGTATCATTACCGCATTTCAACGGGAATACAAATGTACTTTGCGAATTGTAGGTCAGCTTGCCTTCCGGGCAGAACAGCCCTTGTTTCGTCCAAGGACCTTCTATCTGGGGAGCCGTAAAATAGAAGTTGTCATTTTTCTCCCAACTGGTCAGGTTTGAGGTAAGCATGAAATAGACACCGTTCTTTTTGAACATGGCCGGTGATTCGCCCATGCCTTTAATGTGGGCCACTTCAGCCTCTATCGAACGGTAATCATCGCTTAACCGATAAACAGGGCCATGATGAATCAGTAAATATCCTTTTCCATCGGTGTCCTGAAAGGTTCCCATATCCCAGCGTTTTACAGGTTGTCCCTTATAGAGTAACGGTCCCTGCAACTGATAGTCACCTGCAATCGTTTTGCAGGTGGCTAAACCGATATAAGGGTCCTTGTATCCCATATCATCGGCATGCATCAGCATGATATACTCGCCCGTCTTAGGGCATTTCATCACTTTTACACGCTCACCTACGCGATTGGGGCCAAGGATGCCTTCGGGTTGGACTCTAAGGACAATGTTCTCGAATTTCCAGTTTACAAGGTCATCCGAAGAATAACATGAGAAGCCGGGGAAAGCGTTACTTTTGTCCGATTTCCATTCTCCGAAAAGATAATATCTTCCGTTTTCTTCCACAATACAAGCGCCATGTGCATTGACAATATTTCCCTTGTCATCAAACCATGGAATACCGTTGACTACTAAATTGTTTTGAGCTGTAGCTGTTCCTGCTTTCAATAAGAGGAACAACAAGAATAGTAAATATTTCATCATGTTCTTTTATTTTTTTGTTGTGCAAATATCTGAATTATAAATAATTTCGAACATGGATTTTAGTCTCAAATCCTGTATTATCGTACAAAAAAACTCGTGAAGTGTTATTGTTCTTTGTTGAAAGTATGGGTGTCAAGTTCTCATAGTAGGCTTTATCTTAAAGGTTTTCACTTGATTTTAATCTTGAGGGGAGGGTTGAAAAAGTATTGCGCTTCTCTTATGTCAACATTTATATTGGCTAATAAGAATCTCATTGATATCAGTGAAAATAGTTTTTTAAGTGTTCAACAGAATTCTATTTAAGAATGGATGTATAAACTAAAATGTTTGTATATACTTTTGCTAATAAAATTATTTGTATTTATATGTAGAACGAGGACTGCATTAGCCCTCGTTCTACATATAAACTTCAGAATTGTTCTCCTGGCTGAGGCCAATTGGGGGTAGGAATATGCATTCTTTGCATTTCTTCATCGAACTCCTTTACTCGTCTAGGGTATTTTTTTGCGAGATTATTTGTCTCTTCTGGATCTTCTTTCAAGTTATACAATTCTAGAGGTTGATTAGGATGGATGGTTACACACTTCCAATCTCCTTTTCTGGCTGCACGTTGTTTCCCTGGGAATTCCCAATATAATAAGCGGTTGTCTGTATCAACTTGTTTTCCATAGAAAAGCGGTAAGATGTTTATACCATTAATTTGTTTTGGCAAATGCTTTGTTCCTTTAGCCAATGCTGCTAATGTGGGCATCATATCTGGAAAGTAGATAAGATTGTCTAGTGTTTGTATAGGTACCATTCCTGGTTGATTGACAATGAAAGGTACTCGGATCCCACCTTCGTAAAGCATTCCTTTTCGACCTTTGAATCCAGCATTGCAATTTAATATTTTAATAGGAGCTTGGATGGCGGCCCCATTGTCTGAGGCAAAAATAATTAATGTATTCTTTCGTAAATTAAGTTGTTCTAGTTCGTTTAATAAACGTCCGATAGCAGCATCCATGTGAGTAATCAATGAAGCATAACGTTTAGTATTAGGTTCCCATGTTTCTTGTCCTTCATACCATGCTGTTTGATCTATATTATAGGGTTCATGAGGGGCGTCAAAAGCTAAATAAAGAAAAAAAGGATTGTCTTTATTCCTTTTTATAAAAGCGATGGCATCGTTTGTGCTCAAGTCGTTGTTATGAATACCATGTTTTCCATTTGCATTTTCTGGGATGTGGATGAGTGAGTCACCGTGGAAACGATAATAGGGATAATAATAAGGAGAGTTACTGTGTACCGTAGAGATAGTCCATCCATAAAATTCGTCAAATCCGCGATGATTAGGAGAGGCTCCTTTATCGTAGCCATCTAAATGCCATTTGTTTACTAAGCAAGTTCGGTAACCCGCTGCGCTTAATACGGTGGCAATGGTTGTATCTTGTGGTAATAGATTAGCTCTCCTGACAATGGTGGAATCACCATTGGGATTTATTTTGATTCCGGCAATACCTCCGGCTGTACACATGTTATCCCGTATACGGGTATTTCCTGTATTTTTACCAGTCAACAATGCGCATCTGGATGGTGAACTAATACCGCTTCCTGCATAACATTGATTGAACCGGGTCCCGGTTTCGGCTAGTTGGTCAATATTAGGTGTTTTTACATATTGATTGCCATAGCAGGATAAATCTCCATATCCCATATCGTCTGCTAAAATAAAAATGATGTTCGGTCTGTCTGGACTTACTTTATCATTTTGAATCTCTGCAAAGGTAATTTGGGGTAGAAGGATACCGGCAGTACATAAACTGCCGGTTAAGATTTTATTTTTCATATTTTATGGATAAAGGATTAATATAACTCATTTTGCTCCCAATTGCTTGAAAGCTGAATTTGGTCGTAAGGGATTCCAAACAGAACAGCAGCGGATGTTCCCGTCCACTTCCATGTTGCAGGTGTGCCGGTGATGTCAGATGGACTACTTACATTCATTCCATTATTACTGGACTGAAATGTAGGATTGAGTCCCTGTGTACGATGGCTAAAATGTTTTTCCATTACTTCTGTAATTCTTCCCCGACGGATTAAATCATACCATCTATGTCCTTCAAAACATAGTTCCAACATTCTTTCATTTTCGATGGCTATACTCATTTCCTCTTGTGTAGTAGCAGTTGTATTTGATAGTCCGGCACGAGTCCTTACTATATTTAGATAGTTGGCGGCAGATGGAGTATTGTCGGTTTCGTTTAAACATTCGGCATACATTAACAATACATCTGCATATCGATAAATGATATTGTCGTTACCACAGGCGCAAGTTGTCATACCCTCATTACCAAAGTCGAAATATTTTAATGTGACAGGAAGGTAAGTGTATCCTTCTTCTGTGATGTCTACCTCGTTGCTGGCTACTGATATGTCATCTGTATAAATCCCATTGTATATTAATTTTTGAAAGCGTTGGTCATTGTTGTTGGCTTTGAATGTATTGTAAAGCTCCCATGTCATTAACAGGCAACTGGTACCTTGTGAAACCGTGATGGTAGAATTGGTTCCATCTGGATAAATGTAAGCGGGTTGAGTAGATGGTCGAGCTGCCGGTATACAACGTCCCATAAGTGGATTGGCCACTACTGTTGCACCATTGTTGTATTGCGCTGCAAAAATGATTTCTTTTCCCATTGGGTTGTCTGAAGCATAAATCTTTAGGACATCATTTTCTAAATCTAATTTGTCTTTATTTTGATTGGCATAATCCAGAATGTTTTCTAAAGGATTTTTAGCTAAATTAAAATCCTGCAATGTCATAAAAACTTCTGCTTGCATGGTATAAGCTGCTATTTTTGTTGCTCGTCCTTGCATGTTATTGGCGGAATAATAGTTTGGTAGATTGGCTATGGCTGTTTCCAAATCGTCTTTTATCAAGCTGTAGACTTCGTTCACGCTGTTCCGTCCATAACCATAAAGAGTTGAGTAATCATCTATTGGAGCTGTAGTGATAGGTACTGCTCCAAAAAGTCTTACAAGAGTGAAATAGGCATACGCCCTGAGAAACTTAGCTTCACCTTCATATTGTGTTTTGTTCGTTTCCGAGGCATTATCTAGTTTTTGAAGAACATTGTTGCAGCGGTTTATCATATTGAAACAATGTTCCCATATTTCACTAGTGATTCCTAAGGTTGCGTCCCATGTACTTTCGTTCAGGCTGATGTGATCAAGGGAGTTATTTTTTTTATAGTCGTATCCCTCATCTGTAGCCAAACTATTGACATAATTCACATTTAGTGTGATGTCTTGTAGGTGATAATAACCATTGAGAAGTATGTTTTGCAGTTCTGCATCATTTTTCAGATAGGTTTCCATTTGCATGGAATCGGTAGGGTAACGGTCAAAAAATCCGTCACTACAAGCGGTATAGGTAAGGCTTGTCATGGAAATGACTGCAAATGAAATTAATTTATTGAAAGTTTTCATATTGTATCGTTGTTAAAAGTTGAAATTAAGACCGAAAGTAAATGTGCGGGAGATGGGATATCCACCAAAGTCCACCCCGTTGTTTGTAGCGGAGTTCCCTTCATAATTTGCTTCAACGGAATAACCTGGATATTTGTCAAAGGTCCATAGATTTTGTACATTAGCACTGATGCGCATATTTTCTATGCCGATTATTTTACAGAATTTTTTCGGTAATGTATATCCAAGGGATACGTTACGAATACGTAGAAAGTCTGCATCATAAAGATATCTTGTGGAGGGGCCAATATTGCTGCCTAGGTTATTTGTTCCAGCTTTGTGTGACATTCCGTTTCCGGTATCGGTTGATGACTTCCAGCGTCCTAAGCCGGATTCTGCTAGTACATTGTCATCGTATCGGTTTAAAGAAAAAGCACGTGCAGCTGCATAAATTACATTACCTCCGCATTGTCCGTCAATAGTGACCGCCAAATCGAAATCTTTATAGATAAAGGTATTATTCCATCCAAAGGTAAAGTCTGGTTGATAGTTTCCTACCAATTGATAATCGTTGACGTCAATAGTGCCGTCTTTATTGTAATCTTCAAATATTAAATCTCCAATATCCTGAGTCCCGTTTTTAGCATATTGGGCTAAATCTTTTTCTGTATTAAATGTTCCTATAACTTTTAACATATACATGTCACCCATCGGACGTCCTACATAGTTCCTCATTACATTCCCCCATTTGGTTCCTGCACTTGCATTGGCAAGTTGATTTTGATTGTTGGCAAGTGAAAGAATTTTATTATTGTTTTTGGACCAACTAAGAGTAGTTTCCCAGGAAAAATCTCCTTTAAACGGAGTGGCGGAAACTTGGATTTCTATACCTTTATTTTCAATTTGTCCGGCATTCATATAAACGCTGCCTGCTATACCGTTGAAATTAGGAATATTGGCTGGCATCACAATGTCACTAGTCCTCTTGTAGAGATCTACTACTATATTCAAAGCATTGAATACGCCAATATCAAACCCTAAGTCCATTTGTTTGTTTTTCTCCCATCCTAATTGTCGATTTGAATAGCCACTAGGATAATAAGTAGGTATGGCTGTTGTACCAAACACCACATTTTGGTCTGAACTGATAGTAGATATCCATGCATAATCATTTCCTATTTGGTCATTACCTGTTATTCCATAACTGGCACGTAGTTTAGCGATGTCGAGCCAGTGTATATCTTTCATAAAGTCTTCTTCGGTTATATTCCATGCCAATGAACCCGAATAAAACCATCCTGCGCGTTTGTCCGGTCCGAATTTGCTGGAACGGTCGCGACGGACAGAACCAGAAAAGACATATTTATAATTATAATCATACACTAGACGGGCAAACATGGCGTCAAATACATAATTGGAGTATTCGGAAGAACCTGTCCATAGTTTCGCTCCATTTACGTTAGTAATAGATGTGTTGTTATAGGCAATGGGATTATCAGAATCAGTCCGATCGTCTTGTTGTACTTCAAAATCACTATTGTATTCGAAGTCATATCCGATCATGGCGTTCAAATGATGTTTTTCTTTTAAGGTAACATCATAAGTTGCTGTAGTGGACCAATAGGCATTATAACCAAATCCAGACAGACGGTAACCGTCTATGCTAGTCAAATCCGGTGTGGATTTGTTACCAGTATAACTTTTACCTAGTAAAAAGGCGGATTGGTAATAGTCTTGTTTTGCTGCATTAGTCGTAAAGTTTACCGATGTGCGTAATGTCAGTCCTTTAATGGGTTTTACTTCAAAATAGGCATTGGACATTGTGCGGATAGACCATTTGTCATTCCGATTTTCTAGTAAATTCGAAACAGGATTGCGAAGCTGGTTATTAAGTCCTAAATCTGCATAATGTTGAGCTATTTGAGTATAATCTCCGTTATTCTGATAAACAGGAAGTATAGGTGGCATAGACAATGCTTGGGCAATTACGCCTGTTACGTCTTCAGTATTTCCACCGGTTGGTTGTTGGAGGCGTCTTTTGCTATAGGTTGTACTGAAATTGACTCCTAGTTTTATTTTCTTTGATAAATTTGCTTCAAATCCTCCTTTTATTCCGACTCTTTTGTAAAAAGAGTTCAACAGGATACCATCCTCGTTTTGATAGTTGGCAGAGAAGTTGTATTTTAATATTTCTGTACCTCCTGTAATGGTTGCTGTTCCCCTATAATTCAGTGCATTACGGAATATGGCATCTTGCCAGTTCGTGTTTTCGTAATTTCCACTCTCTCTCATCTGAATCAACTTGGGAAAGTTTTGAATACTTCCGTTGTTTGTGCGTGCTTCAATGATCATGTCCATATAATCATCAGCTTCTAGTACGTCCACATAATTTTGGGCTTCACTCCATCCTACTTGTGTGGAAAAACTAACTTTAGGTTTTCCTGTTTGTCCTTGTTTAGTAGTGACAATAATTACACCGTTTCCTGCTTTGGAACCATAAATGGCAGAGGAGGCTGCATCTTTTAGTATTTGAATGTCAGCAATGTCTGCAGGGTTGATATTATTAAAAAGTTCTGCGTCTGTTGTGGGGTAACCGTCGATTACAAATAAGGGATCATTCCCGCTATTGATGGAGCCTGCTCCTCGGACCCGGATTGCCGGAGCGGCTCCCGGCTCCCCACTGATTTGTTGTAAGGTGATACCTGACGACATACCCACAAGGCTTTGTGATATATTTGATGTCGGCATCTCTGAGATTTTTCCTCCCTTTACAGTTGAGATGGCGGTGGATACCGAACGTTTTTGTATGGCACCATAGCCTACCACCACTACTTCGTCCAATGTTTCTGTATCTTCTTCTAATGTTATAATAAGCTTATCATTTTTATCGACTTTAATTTCTTGTGTAATATAACCGATGTAAGAAATGAGTATTGTTCCTTGACTGTTCATTTGAAGACTAAAGTTTCCGTCAAGATCAGAAACTGTGCCGTTTGTACTTCCTTTTTCCATAATCGTTGCGCCGACGATGGGAATACCCGCATTATCTTTTATAATACCTGTCACCTTATTTTGTCCTTGCTGTATTCCTTGCACAATCTCAGTAGAAAGAATAATTTTCTTTTCAAGCACCGAATACTTCACATTCGTCCCTGCGAAGATCTGGTCTAGTATCTTGAATATATTATTGTTGTTTGCCGAAACTGATACAATACGTTTCAGATCTACGTGTTTATTGTTGAAGAAGAAATCAAACCCCGATTCTTTTTTCAGCTTTTCCAACACAGTGCCAACTGTTTCATTACGTACTTCAAGACTGATCATGGTCTTTTGCGCATACGACTCTGCCGCATAAGTCATACTTAACGAACAGATTAAAAAGAGTACACTTAGTTTCATAGGTAATGGAGTTTTATTTAAGATTAACCTACACGACTTTATCATCCATAATAATTGGACGCTAAAATAATTTTTCATAATTTTGTAATTGAGATAAAGTTAATAAAATATTGTCTTTGCTTGTCGCCAAACAAGCATAGAAAGATGATTTTTCATACGGGGTGATACGCCAATATCCTCCCGTATGTTTTTTGTTTAGGGAGCCTGTTGTCTGTTCATTTTTCTAGTATTTAAATTAAGGGTTAAACGTATATTAGTACACTTCTATTTTCAGCTTTTCCGTCTTTATATCTGCACTGTCAATGTACCGCCATCGTATACGGGAAGAAATCCGGAAATATTCCATAATACGCTCCAGGCGCTGATGGGTGAATGTTCCTGTGAACGAACAGCCTTTTAGTTCTTTGTTGGATAATACGAATTCCACATTGAACCGCTTGCCAAGCATGTGCAGCACTTCATCCAGCGGAGTGTCATTAAAGATGAGCTTACCGTCTTTCCATGAAATCTCCGATTCGCCCGAAGTGACGTAGCACTTGATATCCCCGGTTTGTGGGGAATAAACTAACTTCTGTCTGGGGGAGAGCATACTCTTTTGAAATTTTCCTTTGCTATTCTTATAAATAAACCCTACGCTGCCTTCGATAAGCGTGGTGGAAATGGGAGTTTCATTACCGTATGCTTCCACATTAAAACTTGTTCCGTACACTTCCACCTGCGAATGGTGAGGGGTGGAAACGATGAATCGTTTCCGGGGATGTTGGGTCACATCGAAATAAGCTTCACCGTTTAATTCCACTTGGCGTACATCGCCGGCAAAAAAGGTGGGATAGCGGAGGGAGGATTCCGAATTGAGGTGAACTACCGTGCTGTCCGGTAACAGGACGGAGGTAGTCATGCCTGCATTGGTTTTTATTTCCACCATCTGAGCGGTGACTACCGGCTGCCGTCTGCCCGGATACAGAGCCAATACACCTATCAGGAGGGGAACGGACAGGATGGCCGCAATGCGTTGTGTCCATCCCCACCAGGACAGGTTTCTAACTTTTGTTTTGCTTTTTACCTTATCTAACGCTTTTTCCGTATCTATTTTCTTTGTGATATGCTGTGTGTCTACAGCCAGATAGAGCGTATTCAGCTGCCTGGCTATATGTAAATGTTCCTCGTCGGCATTCAGCCATGCTTCTATCTGTTCATTTTCCGGAGGAGTGGTTTTCCCTTCGAAATATTTAGTTAACAAAGTTTCTATATCGGTATGGTTTTCCATAAATTATGCTTTAATTTCTTCCTTTATATTATTAAGACAAGCGAGAATGAAAGGTATCTAAACGAAAAATGCTTTTTTTTCAAAAAAAAGTTTTTTCCGATAAAAACCGCTATCTTTGTGCGCAAGGAAAACAGTTATTATACTATGAATCATACCGTCGAAGACTTGTCTTTGCTTAATGCTCTCCGACAGGGGGATGGTAATGCTTTTGACCATTTATTCAGAAGATACTATCCTATGCTGTGTGCCTATGCCCACCGGTTGGTATCGTTGGAAGATGCCGAAGAGATTGTTCAGGAGGTAATGTTATGGCTATGGGAGAATCGTGGGGATTTGATAATCGAGTCTTCATTGAATCAGTATTTGTTCAAAATGACTTATCGGAGGGTCTTGAACCACTTGACGCGGGAACAGGTGAAAACCAAGGCTGAAGCTGCCTTTTATGAGAGGACACAGGCGGCATTGTGTGAAGTGGACTATGCTCGTTTTGAGGAATTGGACCGGAAAATAAAGGAGGCGATGGCTGCTCTGCCCGACAGTTATCGGGAGGCTTTTGTGATGCATCGCTTTAAGGAACTGAGTTATAAAGAAATTGCCGAAGTGCTGGATGTGTCACCACAGACGGTGGCTTACCGCATCCAGCAGGCATTGAAGCTGCTTCGTGTTTCCTTAAAGGATTATTTGCCCATGCTGGTATGGCTGGTGGGCTGAAAAGTACCTCTCCCGAAGTTTTCCCAGTTTTTTCCTTCAAATCCTTCAGCCTCTTCGCAAACGCTCGTCAATAAAGAAAAGCGGCTGAAGGATTTCCTCCCGGAATTCCTTCAGCCTAGTGTAGAAGTTTCAGCTCTTTATGGTTTGAGCTTCGTTTGTAGAAGTTTTCTATTATATTGTTTCGTTGTATATTTACTTTATTGTCAGGTCCGTGTCGTTTGTTGCCGATACGTTTTCCGTTTCGTTCTTCGGTTCGGGCAGTTTCTCTTTTCCGTAGAATCCCGGCATCGGTTCATAGATGGGGTTACGTGGAATGGAGATATTGTGCAGTTTTTTGTCTTTCGCCAGTTGGGCGATATAACGTCCTGCAGTGGCACGTGTCAGTCCACATAACGATTCAAACTTCCGGCGTGTCAGCACGCTGTTTGTCAGGAAGTATTCCGTCAATGCCTCGTCTATACTCTCTTTTGTCACCGGCATGGAGTGCGGCTTGTATTTCGAACGCTCGGTCTTAACGTCGCTCAACTGATGCTTCAGGTATTTGTCCGCACGGAATGTCACCGATTTGAATTTCACCTTGTTGGCACGTGTGGAGCTTGGTGTCCGTGTCTCGGGGCAGGTAAGCGATATATGGAAATACCCTATCCCTTCGATGTGCACCCGGGCGCCGTCTTTCAAGTAATAGGCCAGTTTCTCGCTGAGCGAGATGATGGTTGCCTTGATGTCCGCCACGGTGAGCGAGGAGCCGTACTGTATTTCCCGTGCCAGATAGTCGGTGTTGATGCGCTGCCAGTTTACTACACGGGCGTGATAGCGCTTCTTGCGCGTACCTATCGTATTGGGTGATTCATAAAATTCAAATTTGATAGCCATTCGCTTATTTGTTTTTATCCGGTTGTTTATGCTTTCTTGTACGGAAGAGTTTGCTGCAACTTCCTTTCAGGTTAATCATTTCACTTAGGTGATGAAATTATATCACTAAAGTGATGAAGTTGTATCACTCAAGTGATGAAACTTCATCATTCTAGTGAAATGATTAACTTGACGGTGCAAAAGTATGAAATAGTCTTGATAAAAACGAATAATTTCCCAGTTATTTTCGCTTAGTCACTTTTTTGCAGTAGTGTGTAGTAAATGCTTGTAAAAGAGTATTTTGTATGTTATCTTTGTGATATTACACAACCCCAAATAATGAAAAAGGATGAAAAAATTAGTGGAAAAATTACTGAATTGGTGCAAAAAGAGTATGAAAATGAGGATATGCGTGGGAAAAAGTGCGAATCCGGAAAGAGTGTTGCCTTCAATGGCTATGGAAACGGTGGGCGAAACTGTTCTTCCAGCGGCTGTCGAGGCAGTTGGTATGGCAGAAACTATCGATGAAAAGGCGGTTTCTGGCAAATCGGGGCGCAAGAAACCGGAGAATATGCTGGAGGCCTTGCAGTGCTTTTTGACCGCACGGTATGATTTTCGTTATAACCTTCTCACCGAACAGACGGAGTATCGTGGAAAAGAGATGCCGGATGAAGAGTATGGTATAGTGGCTCAACGTGATTTGAATACATTCTGCCTGGAGGCGCGTACCGGCGGCATCAATTGCTGGGATAAGGATGTGAGCCGTTTGCTCCATTCCAGAAAGGTGGAAAACTATCATCCTTTTCTGCATTATATGAACCACTTGCCTCAATGGGACGGGGTGGATCGTGTTACTCCGCTGGCCGTGCGTATATCGCGTAAACCGATGTGGGTGAAAGGGTTTCACCGTTGGATGTTGGGTGTTACTGCCCAATGGCTGGGGCAGGCACAGGATTGCGCCAATGCGGTGGCGCCTATGTTGGTGAGCCGTGAGCAGGGGAAGCGCAAGTCTTCTTTTTGCAAGATTTTGATGCCTAAGGAACTTACACCTTATTATATAGACAAGTTCGACCTGACGAGCGAGAGTGGATGTGAACAGAAACTTTCGCTTTTCGGACTGATCAATATGGATGAGTTCGATAAGTACCGTGCCGGACAGATGCCTGCTTTGAAGAATCTGATGCAGATGACCACACTAACTTTCCGCAGGGCACATCGTCCGGCATTCAGTCATCTGCCTCGTATCGCCTCTTTCATCGGTACGTCCAATATGACGGACCTGCTGACTGATCCCACAGGAAGCCGCCGTTTTCTTTGTGCGGAGGTGGATGATAAGATTGACTGCACACCGCCCGATCATGCGCAATTGTTCGCTCAGTTGAAAGCGGAGTTAGTCGGGGGAGAGCGTTACTGGTTCTCGGAAGAGGAAGAGAAGGAGATACAGCATAGCAATCGGAATTTTTATAAAATGCCTGCCGAGCAGGAACTGTTTTTGCGTTGTTTCCGGATGCCGCAAAAAGGGGAGCTGTCCAAGCCCTATACCACGACGGATTTGTTCAATTATTTGCAGAAGCATTATCCGGCAGCCATGCGCGGGGTGACTCCGAATCGGTTGGGCAGGATGATGGTTGCATTAGGAATACAACGCATTCATACCGAGTATGGCAATGTGTACCGGCTGGTGAAGCTGAAGGATTCTTCCGCGGCCTGAAGCTTTTTCCCAGTGTGATCTTTCAGCCGGAACGCCCTCCGGCAAAGGGTTTGCGGGAGGGATGAAGCTTTTGAAGGATTTTTCAGGGGGAATCGCATATGGCGAAATAAATGAAAAAGATTGCTTAGCGATTTGTTTGTTCGACTTTTTTAGTGGTGGCGTTTTTATCTATAAAAACACGAGAAGTGACAGTTTACATATTTATTACATTGTTTCTTCTTGTGATTGTCTGGAAACGAGATGCTCCAAGTATCATGCTGCTCCGGGAGATACTTTACAGTTGAAAGTTTCCTTCCAGTCGGACAGTATAGGGGTGTTTGTCCGTGAACTTTATATTTATGGCAACTTTCCCTCTTTGCCGCTTAGTCTGACGGTGGAGGGCGATTGCATATAAGGCAAGCTCATAGCATATAAGAGAAAGAATTAACAGGATAATTTTGTTTTTATCGAAGGTTTATTACTAACTTTGCTCTACCATCGTAATATGGATGAAAAGCACAACCGATATACAAATGAGCAAAATGCCTGGAAATTCTTTTAATGATATCTATACCTCTTATTATAAGAAGTCTTTTTTCTTTGCCAAATCATATGTTCATAATGATTTGGCAGCAGAAGATATTGCCTCCGAGGCATTAATAAAGTTGTGGGAAAAGTTGAAGGCCGAGCCTGTTGAAGAGAAATATATCTTACCGTTGTTACTGGCAATTTTGAAGAACAAGGCCTTGGACTATCTAAAGCACGAGGAGGTAAAACGCAGTGCTTTTGAAGTGATGGCCGACTGGCAACAACAGGAATTGTCTATCCGTATGTCTGCCTTGGAAGCGTGCAATCCTGATGAGATTTTTTCGGAAGAAGTGGAAAAAATCATCAGTGCTACTTTAAGCACCTTGTCGGAACAGACGCGACGGGCATTTATTTTGAGCCGTTTTGAAAATAAATCTAATAAAGAGATTGCCGAAGAGATGGAAATCTCTATAAAGGGGGTGGAATATCATATATCAAAAGCATTGAAAGTACTGCGGGTGACTTTAAAAGATTATCTTCCTTTATTTTATTTCTTCTTTTATTATTAAGCCTGACCGGATGGGGATACGGATGTTTTTGAGGACAAAAATGATTTTTATATATTTTTCTTCATTTTCTTTTAGGGTAATTTCTTCTTGAGTCGTTTCTAATAAAATAGCATAGAATATGAATCCTGAATTATTGCAAAAATATATAGCCGGAAATGTTACTGAAGTCGAAAAGCAGCGTGTGACCGGATGGATACAGGAAAATCCTGAGAATATGCGTGAATATATGGCACAACGGAAGTTGCATGACATGGCATTGTGGCGTACGGAACCTGTGGCGGAGGAGAATAGCCGGGAAAGGAAACATTTCTCGTTACGCGGAATATGTATGGAAGCTGCCAAGATAGCAGCGGTATTGGCGATCGTCTTGTTGGGTACACATTATTGGACAGGAAAACATCAGGTACCGGAAGACAAAACATGGCAGTCCATTTATGTGCCGGCGGGCCAACGGGCGGAATTGATGTTGGCGGATGGTACGAAAGTCTGGTTGAACTCACGCAGTACCTTGACTTTCCCGGGAAGTTTCAAAGGGGATATCCGAAATGTGAAATTGGATGGTGAGGGTTACTTTGCGGTGACAAAGAATGTGGAACAGCCTTTTATTGTAGAGACGAACAAATGTAATGTGAAGGTGCTGGGTACAGAGTTCAATGTAATGGCTTATGCAGCGGATAGCGTATGGGAAACTTCTTTGTTGGAAGGTGCTGTCGAAATTTTAGTGCCCGGTTCGAATAACAGTGGAATGAGGCTGGAACCGAACACGATGGCCAGCTTGAAAGGCAACAGACTGGTAAAAGGACACATCAAGGAGGCCGATTATTTTTTGTGGCGTGAGGGCTTGCTTTGTTTTAATGATATATCCGTACGTGATATGATAGAGAAACTGAAACTGTATTATGGGGTGGATATTGTGGTAAATAATACCCGGATTTTAAAGAACCGTTATACAGGTAAATTCCGCACGAAAGATGGGGTGGAACACGTACTGAAAGTTTTGAGACTCAATAATAAGTTTACTTATACAAAGGATGATGAGACGAATGTGATAACAATTAATTAACCCTTAAAAGAGAATATGCCTATGAAATAACACACATGGTCTAAAAAGGAAATGGGATAGTGCTGCAACACCATCCCATGGAAACGTCAATTACGTATTGACAATTTTTTTTCTCAAATAATCTTAAGTTGAACCTAAAATTAGTAATGCAAATATATGAAAAATATTTTGTATCAGGAATCTATTGTAGAAATTAAACATTTATTCCGTATGATGAGAAACACACTCTTAGCCCTGTTTGTCTTTGCCGGAACAGCTTTTGCCACTGAGTCTTATTCTCAGACAATGAAGGTGACTGTTGTGGCGGATAACATGTCAACAGGCAAGGTAATCAGTGAAATAGAAAAACAGACAGATTATCTGTTTGTATATAATGTAAACGAGGTGAATCTGAAGCGCAATGTGAAGGTGAATGCGCAAAATAAATCTGTAGCCGAAGTGTTGAATAAGGTTTTTGAAGGTACTGATATTTATTATGCCATGGAGGGTAAGAATATCATGCTGATGAGCAAGGCGAAAGATGGGGAAGTTGCCCAACAGGCAAATAAGGTGACAGGTATTGTGAAAGATACGAATGGCGAGCCGATAATCGGTGCCAATGTCACGGTGAAAGGTCAGTCAATAGGTACGATAACAGATATAGATGGGCGGTTTGTGTTGGATGCCCCGAAGAATGCCGTTTTACAGATTACGTATATTGGCTTTACTTCACAGGATGTGAAAATAGGGAATAAGAAAGAAATCGTTGTTACGCTGGCTGAAGATACAGAAACGCTGGATGAAGTGGTTGTAGTGGGTTATGGTACGCAGAAAAAAGTCAATTTGACAGGAGCGGTAGGAAATGTATCAATGAAAGATATAGGAGATCGGCCTATAACCAATGCAAGTAATGCGTTGCAAGGTACTGTTTCGGGAGTATATGCTTTACAAAAGTCTGGTCAGCCGGGAGCGGATGGTGCTGTTATTAATATTCGTGGTGTTGGTACATTAAATAATAGTGATCCATTAGTTCTGATAGATGGCTTTCCGGGAAGCATGTCGGATGTGGATGCTTCGGATATTAACTCAATTTCTGTATTGAAAGATGCGGCTTCAGCATCTATTTATGGTAATCGTGCAGCCAATGGCGTAGTGCTTATTACTACTAAAAAAGGAGCTTTAGGGAAAGTGAAGCTTTCTTATAACGGATATTTTGGCATACAGGAAGCCACTTCATTGCCAAGTGTTTTGAATTCCTACGATTATGCTACTTTATATAATGAAGCTTGTCGTAATTCGGGTCAGCAAGAAAAGTATCTGCCGGAACAAATTCAGAAGTTTAGAGATGGAACAGATCCGATGTATCCTAGTATTGATTATTTTGATGTGTACTATGATAAAGCTAGTATGCAGAATCACCGTCTGAATCTTACTGGTGGCTCTGATAATTTTCAATATGCCATTATGCTGGGCTATTTGGACCAAGAAGGTATTTTGGTAGGAACAAATTATCGGAAAACGGATTTTAGAACCAACATTGATTCTTATTTATGGAAGAAGAGATTACGTGTGACGACTCGTCTTTCTGGAAATTATGGTGTTAAGAAGGAACCAAGGGATATATGGAATGCCAAATGGTATGCAACCAATGCGCCTGTATGGCCTCTGAAAAATGAGGAAGGTGTTTGGATGAGTGTAAATGGAGAACGTAATTATTATGGTGAAATAATGGAAGGTAGTACTTCAAGAACTGAACGTTATATGTTCAATGGACAACTTGAAGGGGAGTTGAAAATATGGGACGGTCTAAGTGCGCAATTGACTTACGGTTACAATGTGGAAAGCTCTAACGTCAATGAATTTCATGCCAATGTGACTTTAGCTAACACGGATGGATCTACCAAATCGCTCATGTCGGATTTGAATGAAACGAATCATTTGAATTATCAGACTTTACTTACCACTTTATTGAAATATGATAAAAAGTTTGGCAAACATTCGGTTTCTGCCATGGTAGGTTATTCTGAAGAGTATTTCAAGTGGAAATGGAATAGTGGCTTCCGTTCGGGGTTTGTAAATAATAATCAGCCTATCTTGAATTTAGGAGACGCATCAACAATGAGCAATAATGCTGATGCTTATGATTTGGGATTACGTTCTTATTTTGCCCGTATCAATTATAGCTTCAATGATCGCTATTTGTTTGAAGCGAATATTCGTCGTGATGGTTCTTCACGCTTCGCAAAAGGAAATCAGTGGGGTACTTTTCCTTCATTCTCTGTAGGATGGCTCATCTCGGAAGAAAATTTTATGAAAAACTTGGATTGGCTGGATATGTTCAAAATCAGAGCATCATGGGGTAAGTTAGGTAATCAGAATATCAATTCTTATTATGTTGGAAGCGAGATACTGTCCAGTGGGCAAAATTACTCATTAGGTGGAGCTTTGCAGCCGGGTGTGGCTGTGAATAGCCTGATTAATAAAGAAACAACTTGGGAAACGACTTCGCAAATTGACGTAGGCTTTGATTTGGCGTTGAATAATGGAATATCATTGACTTTTGACTATTTTGACAAAAGAACTAATGACATTCTGATGCAGACGCCGATTCCTCTTACGATGGGTAATTTGGGTGCACCTTATGTTAATGCTGGTAAAGTGAGTAACAAAGGTATAGAAGCAATGGTTTCTTATAGAAAGCGTTTTGATAATGGACTTCAAATTCAGACAAGTTTGAATCTTTCTCATATTGTAAATAAAATAACAGATTTGAATGGGGCAAGTCCTATTATTAGTGATGCTAAAGCTCAGGTAGAAGGACACGCTATAAATGCTTTCTATGGTTATAAAATGGATGGCTTATATCAAATATCTGATTTTACATGGCAGAATAATAACGATCCGAGTATTCCACACGAACAACGGAAATATATTTTGAAAGACGGTGTGGTTTCTGTTGCTAATTTTACGGCTCAGCCGGGTGATATTAAATATGCCGACCTTAATGGGGATGGAAAAGTGACTATGGAGGATGACAGAACCGTTATTGGAAAACAGTTTCCTGATTTGACTTATGCATGGCAATTTAATTTGGAGTGGAAGAATTTCGATTTCAGTATGTTTTGGCAAGGTGTACAAGGCATTGACGGGTACACTTATTTTGAAATAGCTTGTCCGTTTAGTGGTTTTGCCAATATGGGTGATTGGTGGTTGGAACGTTGGACTTCAGACAATCCAAATACAAAATATCCTCGTCTAACATTGGATGGAGGCCGAAATAATATTCATTCCACATTCTATATGGAAAATGCTTCCTATTTGCGTTTGAAGAATATTGAGCTGGGGTATACATTTGATAGAAAAATTCTTCCTTTTATGGGAAATTGTACAGCACGTTTGTATGGTAATATTCAGAATGCTTTTACTATTACAAACTATAAGGGATTTGATCCGGAACAAGAAGTTGGAGAAACACGTGCTCAAGCTTTTCCACAAGTCCGTATCTATACGATAGGTTTGAATGTTAACTTTTAATTGTGAATAACCATGAAGAAAATATATAGATATATTTTAATTTCTGTTTTAGGTGTAATGGGGATGAGTAGTTGTGTTGACAATTTATTAGATCGTACTCCAATAGCTTCTTTATCCCCTACAACTTTTTATCAAGATGAAAATCAGTGTAGAATGGCATTAATGGGAGTGTACTCAGCATTGCAGCCCGTTACTTCCACTTATTGGTATCAATTGGATTTTATGTCAGATGACGCTTATTGTCAAGATTCTTGGCAAGGTTCCACAGAATTTGGTGGATGGAAGCAAAACTCTTCCAGCACAGCAGCCAATGATAGATGGCGTATGAATTATCGGTTGATTGTTCGCGCCAATATGTTTATGACTAATTTGCAGGTAGCTCCCATAAGTGAAAGTGTAAAAACTCAGATGATGGCAGAGGCCAAATTCTTACGTGCATACGGATATGCAGACTTGATTACTTTCTTTGGTGACGTTCCTATTGTGGATGAGTCACAGACGTTGGAAAATGCATATGTCAAAAGAATGCCTAAAAGCGAGGTGCTTGATTATTTGTTGAAAGACTTGGATGCAGCAGTTCCAAACTTACCTCTTAAGTATTCGGGAACAGATGTTGGACGGGCTAGTCAAGGAGCTGCTTTGGCTTTAAAATGTCGAATTTTGCTGCGGAATGAAAAATGGGCTGATGCTGCGACTGCAGCTAAAGAAGTGATGGATTTAGGTATATATGATTTGTTTAATGATTATGCAGGAATTTTTCAGGAGGCTAATGAAAACAATATAGAAGTGATTTTTGATATGCTGAATTCAAGTTACAAATGCAACGGAATTCATATTAATAATTTGTTTAAATTTTTCGTTTGGTGTGAGGTATCCAAGTCTTTTACGAGGTCTATTATTTAGAT
>OLIK01000095.1_pt1 | contig 41598 bp, 40 predicted proteins | sample 1609641 | NCBI WGS metagenome assembly OLIK01 (sample SAMEA4350124, study PRJEB24818) | metagenome | biome: human; feature: gut; material: faeces | place: Denmark | collected 2013-09
ATCGGAAATGTTGAAATAATCCAAGGTACCTTCGGGAAGAAGGAGACGGTAACCGTTAGTTTCCATAATCGCTGATGATTCGTTTGTTTCACACAAAGATAGGATTTTATCGGATATACCCCTCAGGATTTTACGTTGACCCCCAAAATCAAGGACTTCAGAACACAGTTCAGAGGAGTAAAGGACAGGACTTTCTTTCTATTCAGACTGACTAAAATTTATGCTTAATCTATGAATCCCTCAGGTTTTTACGTTGACCCTAGAAATCGAAGTTTCCAAACTGAACCGAGATGTGGGAAGCGTTGTAGAATTTTCAAACTGAGCCGCAAATATGGTGCAATTTACTAAAATAAAAATCACAAATATCTAATAACTAGATATTTGTGATTTTATTTCGTACTCGAAGCGGGACTTGAACCCGCACAGCCGCAATGGCCAAGGGATTTTAAGTCCCTCGTGTCTACCGATTCCACCATTCGAGCATCCTCGACGAGAGAGAGCGGAAAACGAGGCTCGAACTCGCGACCCTAACCTTGGCAAGGTTATGCTCTACCAACTGAGCTATTTCCGCCTTTTGTTTTAACGGATGCAAAGATAAGTCATTTTATAATACCAACCAAACTTTGCACCCATTTTTTTATTTACAATCGTAAAATTCCCTCTATTTCGGCCAATTCTTCATTAGTAAAGTTCAAATTATCCAATGCATGAAGATTATCTGCCAACTGTTTCACAGAACTTGTCCCCACAATAACAGAAGTCATTCGTTCGTCTTTCAAGACCCATGCCAATGCCATCTCAGCCAAAGTCTGGCCACGACGAGCGGCTATTTCATCCAACCGACGTGCTTTTCCTACTTTATCTTCTGTCACTTGATCTACTTTCAAAAATCCGGTAGAACGGGCCGCACGAGAATGTTCCGGAATACCATGCAGATATTTTTTAGTCAGCAAGCCTTGCGCCAAAGGCGAAAATGCAATAAAACCGGAGCCTTGTTCTGCAGCCAATGGCAATGATTTCTCCTCTACAGTACGGTCAAACATACTATAACGATATTGGCTAATGAGACACGGCACACCGGCAGCCCTCAACATTTCATAAGCTATTTTAGCTTGTGCTGGAGGGTATTTTGAAATACCCACATACAATGCCTTTCCTTGTTTCACTATATCAATCAATGCCTGCATTGTTTCCTCAACAGGAGTCACCCCATCATAACGGTGACTATAGAATATATCAAAGTAATCCAAACCGGTACGACGCAAACTTTGATCAATGCTGGCCATTAAATTCTTACGCGAACTGTTTCCTCCATAAGGTCCATCCCACATTTCATGCCCTGCTTTTGAGGAAATAATCAATTCATCACGATAACCTTGAAAATTTTCCTTTAAGATTTTACCAAAATTAATCTCAGCACTTCCCGGAATGGGGCCATAATTATTAGCCAAGTCAAAATGCGTAACCCCATTATCGAAAGCGTATTTAATCATATCGGTTGCCACACCGAAATCGTCCACACTGCCAAAATTATGCCACAAGCCTAAAGAGATACGAGGCAAAAGTAATCCGCTATTCCCACAGTATTTATACTGCATCTTGTCATAGCGCTCTGCTGAAGGTTGATATTTCATGATCATGCGATTTATAATTGTTTCTATCTACCCAAAAGGGATTGTTCTGCCTGCTCCATGACTGAGAAGTTAAAACCATCTACTACCTGTTGCATCAGATTTTCAATTCTGTCATTACACAAATTACCTATACTACCCTCATGAGTATGATGTACCTTCTTGTTGTGAGTAAATTTTCCGGCTTCTATATCCAAGCCCACCTTCTTATAAGCATCACGGAATGGCATGCCCTCAGAAGCCAGACGGTTAACCTCTTCCACACTAAATATATAAAGGTAACGATCATCATCCAGAATATGCTCGTTGATTTTAATCTTGTCCATAATATAGGCAGCCATTTGCAAACACTCCTTCAGCTCCTGAAAAGCAGGCAGGAATACTTCTTTTATAATCTGCAAATCACGGAAGTAACCCGAAGGCAGATTGTTCATTATCATCATAATTTGTTGGGGGAGAACCTGTATCTTGTTACACTTAGCCCGTGTCAGTTCGAACACATCGGGATTCTTCTTATGGGGCATAATACTGGAACCAGTTGTACACTCGTCCGGAAGTTTCACGAAGCCAAAATTCTGACTACTAAACATACAAGCATCAAAAGCCATCTTAGAAACGGTTCCGGCAATAGAAGCCAAGGCAAAAGCTACATTACGTTCCATTTTGCCACGTCCCATCTGCGCATATACCACATTATAGTTCATCGAATCAAAACCCAGCAGACTAGTAGTCATCTCACGGTTTAGCGGGAAAGAAGAACCATAACCGGCAGCAGACCCCAACGGATTACGGTTGCACATTTTGAATGCGGCCTGCAGAAACATCATATCGTCCACCAAACTCTCTGCATACGCACCAAACCACAAGCCAAATGAAGAAGGCATCGCTATCTGCAAATGGGTATATCCCGGCATCAGCACATCTTTATATTGATTGCTTTGAGAAATCAGCACATGGAAAAGCCGCTCTACTGCTTCGGCCACTTCTTTTAATTCCGCACGAGTAAACAGCTTCAAATCCACCAGCACCTGGTCATTGCGTGAACGTCCACTATGAATTTTCTTCCCGACATCTCCCAACTTACGCGTCAACATCAATTCTACTTGCGAGTGTACATCCTCTATACCATCCTCTATTACAAACTCTCCCTTTTCAGCAGAAGCATAGATATTCTTTAATTCCGCTAACAGCATTTCCAATTCTCCGGCCGTAAGCAAACCAATACTTTCCAACATGGTGATATGTGCCATTGAGCCCAATACATCGTGTTTAGCCAGATAAAGGTCCATTTCACGGTCACGTCCTACTGTAAAACGATCTATCTCCTCATTTACTCGGACATTTTTTTCCCAAAGTTTCTGTGCCATATTTTTCTTTATTTTTTAATAAGGAATCATCGATAACATCTCAGCCAGTTTATCCACCCCATCCTGTAAAGGTTTAGTAACCATTGCCTTCATAAACATATTCACTTCTGCACGAATAGTTACTTTCAGTTTTGCCTGCCCAGCCTCTACAGGCAAAATCTGAATCCACAAATTCATAGGGACCGGAGATTTTTCACTTTCGAATTTAACACATTTACAAGGTTCACGTTCTATAATACGCAAAGTAATGCTTATGCCTTGTACCGTAAAACTTAAAGAATCACAGTCGAACTCCATACCTTGTACCTTGTCAGCCAATTTATCACGTACAGATTCCAAGTTACTTAAATCCGACAACTTATTAAACACCTGCTCCTGACTATAAGGAACATATTTCACACTACTCTCAAATTGTGCCATAATACCTGCTCTCTAAAAACACGAAAAGAACAATCCGGAAATCCATAAAAATTTCCGAACGGTTCTCTTCATATTATATTTGTTTTAAAACTATAACTTATTTGCCTGCCTCCCAATGAGCCGGATCCTTTCTCCAGTTATCTAAAACAGAAACATCCTCTTCATTAATATATCCGGTTTTCAAGGCCGAATCCAATACAGCTTCATAATTAGTCAGAGTAACCAAGTTCACTTTTGCTTCCTTGAACGCTTCAATTGCCACCGGGAAACCATAAGTAAATGCAGCGACCATACCAATCACTTCACATCCGTCACGACGGATAGCTTCAACAGCTTTCAAGCTACTGCCGCCAGTTGAAATCAAGTCCTCAATAACTACGACTTTCATACCAGGACGAAGTTCACCTTCAATCAGGTTTTCCAAGCCATGGTCTTTCGGAGTAGAACGAACATACACAAACGGCAGATTCAATTCTTCAGCCACCAAAGCTCCTTGAGGGATAGCCCCTGTCGCCACACCGGCAATAGCATCTACCTGACCGAACTTCTCCAGGACAATACGGCTAATCTCAAGTTTCACAAAATTACGAAGAGAAGGATACGAAAGAGTTTTGCGGTTATCACAATAAAAAGGCGACTTCCAACCGGATGCCCAAGTAAAAGGATTAGCCGGCTGCAACTTGATAGCCTTAATCTTCAGTAATTTCTCTGCGAATAATTTTTCTAAAGTCTTCATAACTCAACTATATCTGATAAATATTGTGCAAAAATATAGAAATACATCGAGATAATGAAAAATCGGACAAGGTATTTTTCTAAAAAATAGTTGTTGTTATCAAGATTCCCCTGCCAATGCCAAAGTAAGTACACTGATACGTAATCCGGGTATGCCACGAAAGGCATCAGCGCAAGAAACAACCGTAGCCCCTGTTGTCAGCACATCATCCACCAACAATAGATGCTTTCCTTCCAAGCCATCGGGGAAAATACAGGCAAACAAATTTCGCACGTTTTCCCATCTTGCATATTGTCCTTTATGCGTCTGCGTATCAGTATATCTGCTTCTTATCACAACTTTAGTGTTCATAGGAATACCTGTCACCACCGAAACTCCCCGTGCCAAGCATTCACTCTGATTATACCCCCTTAAACGTTTTTTACGTTGATGTAACGGGACAGGAACAATCAAATCTATCCCATCAAAAAAATGAGAACACATAAGTTCAGATGCCATCATCCGCCCCATCACTTCACCCACTTCTTGATTACCATGATATTTCAGTTCATACAACAACTGTCGGACATTCCCTCCCTTTGCATAATAAAGAAAAGAGGTGGCACGCTCCACCGGTATTTTTCCCCAGAAGTTACATTCTACAATATTATCTTTCCGTAAATGAAATTGAGTACGCGGAAGCCTTGACAAGCATTTCAAGCAAAGCACTCTCTCCCCTGATATAAGCTGCCGCCCACAAAGCAGACAACTATGTGGGAAAAATAAATTCCAAAGATCAGTCCAAATAGACATCATCTTCTCCGGTTTGTTTCACACAACGGCAAACAGCCTCTATTTCAAATCCTCTACCAACAGCAAAACGAATCAATTTCCCATTCCGTTCGTATTCCGTACATGCTTTCACTCTACTTCTTTTCTGCTCGATCAAGCCAGACAGAATCTCCACATACTCCCGTTCATCTATCTCCTCCAACCCTTCGGCTATAACATCCGCAGGGATCTTCTTCATGCGCAAAGCCTGACTGATTTTCACTCTGCCCCATTGGTTAAAGCGATATTTATCACGAACAAAAGCCGAGCAAAAACGCTTCTGGTCAATGTATCTCTCATCCTGCAAATGCCGAACGATTTTCTCCATCACTTCCGGAGTTGCCCCCCATTGTGATAATTTAGCCTCTACATCCGTTACACAACGTTCCATTGAAGAACAATAAGCTTCTGCCTTATACCTCAACTCATTCTCACTTAATTCTCCTTTCATCTCATTTTTCCGCTTTTATCATTCTATCATTTTGAAAGAGATCTTTCCTCAATTCTATATTTTTGTATCCCAAACCAGCTAGCATATCCACCGTCTCCCGGCCATATTCCTGATTAATTTCAAAATAAAGCCTTCCACCAGACACTAACATATCCCTACCCAATTCTGCTATTTTCCGATAAAACAGCAATGGACTATCATCCGGCACAAACAAAGCCAATTCCGGCTCCCACTCCAAGACATTAGCACTCATATTCGCTTTCTCCTTTTCTGTAATATAAGGTGGATTGCTGACAATGACATCAAACTGCTCACCGGCAGGAGAAGCAAGCAGCACATCCCTTTGCTCAAGAGTTACACGAACGCCGTTCCGCCTGCAATTACGTTCTGCAACTTGCAACGCCTTTTCTGAGACATCCCATGAAACGACCTCCGCCTCTTCCAGATTCTTGGTCAAAGAAACAGCGATACAACCACTCCCCGTACCAATATCCAATATTTTAACCCGACCATACTTATGTTCCCGTATAATCCAATCTACCAACTCCCCCGTTTCCGGACGTGGAATCAATACATGTTTATTCACTTCAAAAGTAAGACCATAAAACTCTTCAGTGCCTATTATATATTGAATAGGTTCTAGTTTTTGCAGACGGACCAGAATATCATCCAACCGTTTCTGCTCATTCACTGAAAAAGTAGTATCTTTGCCTGCATACAATTCAACAACAGACATACCGAAGACTTGTGTAAGCAGCAATTTAGCCATAGGTACAAGTTCTGTATCGGGGTAATACCCCTGCAAGGTTTGTTTTATGTAAGATACAACAGGATTCATAGTGTCATTTTATATGCAAAAGTAAGAATTTAAACAAGACTGTTATGACAAAAGATGAAAAATATATTTCCCGTTGTCTGCAACTGGCACACAACGGACTCTGTAACACAGCTCCTAATCCGATGGTAGGTGCTGTCATCGTATATCACGATACCATTATTGGAGAGGGCTACCACATCCGTTGCGGAGAGGCACATGCCGAAGTAAACGCCATACGTTCCGTTAAAGACGAAAATCTGTTGAAGGAATCAACCATTTACGTAAGTCTGGAACCATGCTCCCATTATGGGAAGACCCCTCCCTGCGCCGATCTGATTATAGAGAAGAAAATCCCCAAAGTCGTGATAGGCTGCATGGACCCGTTTTCTCTGGTAGCCGGCAGAGGTATCGAAAAACTGCGCAAAGCCGGTATTGAAGTAACTGTAGGTGTATTAGAGGAGGAATGCCGGCACCTGATAAGACGCTTCATTACATTCAACACACTCAAACGCCCATACATAACCTTAAAGTGGGCAGAATCTACCGATGGTTTCATCGATATAAACCGCACAGGAGGAAAACCGATCAAACTATCCAATCCACTGACCAGCATGCTGGTACACAAAAAACGCGCCGAACATGACGCTATATTAGTAGGACGACGCACGGCATTACTTGACAATCCCTCCTTATCCACCCGGAATTGGTACGGCAAGCATCCCGTACGCCTGGTAATAGACAAAGAATTGACATTACCGCGAGACCTGGAACTTTTCAGTGGCAGGATAAAGACATTCGTGTTCACCCGAAAATCCCCCCATCAGCCAAACACATTAACAGAATACATATCTTTGGATTTTAGCAAAGACATCCTGCCGCAAATAATGGAAGTATTATATCAGAAAAAAATACAATCACTTCTAGTAGAAGGAGGAAGTATTTTATTACAGTCTTTCATAGATTCCAGTCTATGGGATGAAGCCTTCATAGAAAAGGTTCCACTGTGTTTGAAGAATGGGATAGAGGCACCTTCTATTCAAAAAAAATACTTTAAATTGAATAAAATATACTTTGGAAGAGAAATAATGCATGCCGTCCATCCACAAAACCAAAGACAAAATGTGGCTGATTGACAGAGAAAAAGGGCTAGTTTATCTATAAATTAATATAAAACTTGCCCTAAAACTTCTGTATAGAAAAAAATCTTCCTACTTTTGCGACTTGTAACAATAGACTCATTTGCAAATGAAAATAAAGTTTTTGACTGTCATCACAAGTCTGCTTACTGCAGCTTTTATGATTACATCTTGCTTGGACGACAACGAAGTAGAAACAGAATATAGTTCAGAATCAAGCATTACCGCTTTTGCTATAAAAGATAAAATTGAAACTCAATATACCGAAAAGGTTAATGGCAAAGATACAACGCTGACATTCACCGTTGATGGTACCAAATACCCTTTTGCCATCGACCAAGGCACAAGACATATCTACAATGTAGACTCCCTGCCAGTCGGTACAGACATCAGCAAAGTTGTAGTCAGCATAACATCAGATGGTATCGGAGTTTTTATTGTTGCAGAGGACAAAGATTCGTTGTGGAATGAAACCGACTCCTTGAATTTCGAAAAACCTATCCAATTTAAAGTTATGGCAATGAGCGGAGTCTATGGGCCTATTTATAAAGCTGAGATTAATGTACATAAACAAGTTCCCGACTCATTGCAGTGGAGCCATAGAGGAAGTAGTTTCGACAACACCATCCAGGCACAAAAAGCAGTCACATTAGGAGATTATATTTATGTTTTCGCACAGCAAGACAATGGTGCCGCTGTTACAAGCACCCACATCAATGATGGAGGAACCTGGACACCCTTACAGGCTTTACCTGAAAATATGCTAAATGCGGACTATTCTTCTGCCATGGCATGGGGAGACAAATTATACATACTTGCCGACAATGACCTGTACTGTTCCTCTGATGGAAAAAGCTGGAGCAAGATTGGCACTAACACCAAATTCGAGAAGCTGATTGCCGGCGTTCATTCAGAATATAACCGCAAATTGTACGCCATAGACACCAACAATCATTTTATGGAAAGTACGGATGCTATGGCGTGGGATACTAATGGAGAGGTTCCGGCCAATTTCCCGAAAAATCAGATATCATACACAGCTTACCCGTTGGTAACCAATAAATCCATAGACCGTATGGTACTAATGGGGGAAAATCCCATTGCTACCGACACGACCTCTACTGTATGGACCAGACTGACCACAGAAGACAGTTGGGCAGATTATCCTACAGCCGCATACGATAGTTTTTATTGTCCCAAGCTGGCTAATATAGCCATGATTCATTACAACGACCAATTATACGCTTTCGGTGGTCCGGGCAAAAGTTTCGGTAAGGACATTCCCGCCTTCAGCCAATTCTATGAATCAACAGATCAAGGCGTTACATGGAAACCTGTTTCTAGATATGTATTTTTCCCAACAGAATTCCCCGATCTATACCATCAGGCAGACGGCAACTATTCTTATGTTATAGACAAAAATAACTTTTTGTGGATTATATGGAGCCGAAGTGGAGAAGTATGGAGGGGAAGAATCAATAAGTTGGGATTCGATTCCAAGGAATAAAGTCAAAGAGAGTCATATAAAATAGATTGCGACATGCCATATAGAGAGCAAATAGACAAAAGCCGTATACCTGCCCATGTAGCCATTATAATGGATGGAAATGGAAGATGGGCTAAACAACGTGGACAGGCACGTAGCTTCGGACATCAAGCCGGTGCAGAAACTGTACACATCATAGCAGAAGAAGCGGCTAGACTGGGAGTCAAATACTTGACACTATATACTTTCTCTACCGAAAACTGGAATCGCCCGGTAGATGAAGTCGCTGCTCTGATGAGTCTTCTGATGGACTCCATTGAAGAAGAAACTTTCATGAAAAACAACATCAGTTTTCGCATTATCGGTGATACGGCAAAGTTACCGGTAGAAGTTCTGGAACGATTGAACCAATGTATTGAACACACCTCAATCAATACCGGCATGTGTCTGACACTTGCTTTAAGCTACTCTTCCAAATGGGAAATAACAGAAGCGGTAAGACAAATAACGATCAAGATTCAAAACAACAAACTAGCCATTGACGACATCGATGACAATTTGATAAATGCGCATTTAAGTACAAACTATATGCCCGATCCAGATTTGCTTATACGTACCGGAGGAGAAATCCGCCTTAGCAACTATCTGCTTTGGCAATGTGCTTATTCCGAACTATATTTTTGTGAAACGTTCTGGCCGGATTTCCGCGAAGAAGAATTTTGCAAAGCCATTTATGATTATCAGAAAAGAGAACGCCGTTTCGGCAAAACCAGTGAACAAATATAAAGTTAGATAAAATGCTATATCGTATTTCACTTATACTATTAACGCTTACATGCCTATTTTGCTTTTCAACAGGCAGTTACGCCCAAGAAGCAAACGTAGAAGAAAACGACAATCCAGTCATACTTTATTCCGGAACGCCCAAGAAGTATGAAATCGGCGGAATCAAAGTAGAAGGCGTAAAAAACTATGAAGATTATGTATTGATCGGACTTTCAGGACTATCGGTAGGACAGACCATTGTTGTTCCGGGAGATGACATTACCACAGCTGTAAAACGTTATTGGCGACACGGACTGTTCTCTGATGTACAAATCATAGCTGAAAAAATTGTTGGAGACAAGATCTATTTAAAAATCATCCTGGCTCAACGTCCACGTATTGCCGACATTCGTTACCACGGCGTAAAGAAAAGCGAGCGTGAAGATTTGGAAGCCAAACTAGGCTTGGTAAAAGGAAGCCAGATTACTCCCAACTTGATAGACCGTGCTAAAATATTAATCAAGAAACATTTCGATGAAAAAGGTTTTAAAAACGCCGAAGTGACTATTGTAGAGCGTGATTTGGCTGACAATAAAGACCAAGTGGATGTTGATGTAATGATTGACAAGAAAGAAAAGGTGAAAGTCCACAAGATCACCATTGACGGCAACACTGTGTTGAGTGACAAGAAGTTAAAGCGTGTCATGAAGAAGACGAATGAGAAAAACAAACTTGTCAACCTCTTCCGTACCAAAAAGTTCATTGAAGAGAAATACGAAGAAGACAAACAGCATATCATCGACAAATACAACGAATTAGGTTACCGCGACGCACAAATTGTTGTGGACAGCATTTCTCCATACGATGACCGTACCGTCGATGTGTACATGAAAATAGAAGAAGGTGACAAATACTATCTGCGCAACGTGACATGGGTAGGTAACACCATTTATGCTTCGGACTGGTTGAACGAGCAACTCCGTATGAAAAAAGGAGATGTTTATAACCAGAAATTAATGACCGAGCGTCTAACCGGTGATGAAGACGCTATCGGTAACTACTACTATAATAAAGGATACGTATTCTACAACCTTGACCCGGTAGAAGTAAACATAGACGGTGACTCCATTGACTTGGAAATGCGTATTCAGGAAGGTCCTCAGGCCTCTATCAGCAAAGTGCGCATCAACGGTAACGACCGTTTGTATGAAAACGTGGTACGCCGTGAGTTAAGAACCAAACCAGGAGATCTGTTCAGCAAAGAAGCATTGGAACGTTCCTATCGTGAGATAGCCCAAATGGGACATTTCAACCCTGAAAATATCCAGCCGGATGTTCAACCGGATCCTACCAATGGTACAGTAGACATCAACTGGAATCTGGAGTCTAAAGCAAATGACCAGGTAGAGTTCTCGGCAGGTTGGGGACAGACCGGTGTTATCGGTAAATTAAGTTTGAAGTTCACGAACTTCTCTATGGCAAACTTGTTCCATAAGAGTGATAACTACCGAGGATTCCTGCCACAAGGTGATGGGCAGACATTGACCATCAGCGGACAGACCAACGGTAGTTACTACCAGTCATATAGTGTATCGTTCTTTGACCCGTGGTTTGGCGGGAAACGTCCGAATTCATTCTCTGTTTCGGCTTTCTACTCCATACAGACAGATATCAGCAGTAACTACTATAACTCAGCTTATATGAATAATTACTATAATTATTACAGCGGTTATGGTAATTATTATGGTGGATATAACAACTACGAGTCTTATTATGACCCCGACAAATCTATCCAGATGTATGGAGCATCCATCGGTTGGGGTAAGCGTTTGAGGTGGCCGGATGACTACTTTACCCTGTCAGCCGAACTCTCTTACCAACGATTTATATTGAAAGACTGGAGCTACCTGTATATCAAGTTGAACAACGGAGAGTATATGTCAACCGGTAATTGCAACAACTTGAGTTTGAATCTAACTCTGGCACGTAACTCTACGGACAACCCGATTTTCCCGCGTCGCGGTTCTGAATTCTCGGCTTCCGTACAGTTGACTCCTCCGTACTCATTGTTCAGTAACAAGGACTACTCGGTATACGGTAAAGATGATTATGATGAAGCGGCAAGCATGTTCAACTGGATTGAATACCATAAATGGAAATTCAAATCAAAGACCTATACCGCCCTTACAGGAGGTCAGAAATGTCCGGTTATTATGACACGCGCAGAATTCGGCTTGCTGGGTCACTATAACAAATACAAAAAATCACCTTTTGAAACATTCTACATGGGTGGTGACGGTATGACAGGCTATAGCACCAGCTACGCTTCCGAAACCATTGCACTGCGTGGTTACGAAAACGGTTCATTGACCCCTTATGGTAGTGAAGGCTACGCTTACGTACGTTTAGGTGCAGAATTAAGATACCCGTTGATGCTGGAGAATTCGACCAGTATCTATGCGCTAGGCTTCATCGAAGGAGGTAACGCATGGACAGATGTAAGCAAGTTCAATCCGTTCCAGTTGAAACGCTCGGCAGGTGTCGGTGTCCGTATCTTCCTGCCGATGATTGGTATGATGGGTATTGACTGGGCATATGGTTTCGACAAGATTAACGGCTCCAGCCGTTATAGTGGAAGCCAGTTCCACTTTATCCTAGGACAAGAGTTTTAATAACTAAAAACAAAGTGATTATGAAAAAGGCTATCCTATTATCTCTATTGTTTGTGGCTTGTGTATTCACAGCCAGCGCTCAAAAGTTTGCCTTGATTGATATGGAATATATCCTGAAGAATATTCCTGCATACGAACAGGCGAATACCCAACTGAATCAAGCTTCACAACAATATCAAAGTGAGGTGGAGGCGAAAGCAAAAGAAGCGGAAACACTTTATAAAGAATACCAGAAAGCCTCGGCTTCCCTGTCGGCCGCACAGAAAACGCAAAGAGAAGAAGCAATTGTGGCAAAAGAAAAGGAAGCAGCCGAACTGAGAAAGAAATATTTCGGTCCTGAAGGAGAAATGGCCAAAAAACAAGAAGCATTAATCGCACCTATTCAAGATAAAATCTATGAAGCGGTAAAACAGATTTCAGAGCAAAAAGGATATGCGGCAGTAGTAGACAGAGGCTCTGCCCAAAGTATTATTTTCGCGTCTCCAAGCATTGATATCAGCAATGAAGTGCTCTCAAGATTAGGATATTCAAATTAATTTCCTACATTTGCAACCGATAATCCAAATTTGCAATAACTAATAAAAAATAGAACTATGTTGAAAAAAATTGCTTTACTACTTTTACTCATCGTTCCGATGAGTGTATTTGCTCAGAAATTCGGGCATCTTAAATCTGCAGATGTACTTACTGTCATGCCGGAATTTACAAAGGCTCAGACTGACATCCAAGCTATGCAGAAACAATATGAGGATGAAATGAAACGTGCGACTGATGAACTGACCAAAAAATATACTGAATACCAACAGGAACAAGCCAACCTTCCTAAGAACATTCAGGAAAGACGCCAGAAAGAATTGCAGGAATTACAGGAAAAAGGAATGCAGTTCCAACAAGACGCACAACAGCAATTGCAGAAATCATACGCTGATATGATGGAACCTATCTACAAAAAAATTGAGGATGCCATCAAAGCAGTAGGCCAGGAAGGTGGATATACTTATATCTTTGATTTGAACAGAACAGAAATTCCCTACGTAAATGAAGCGCAGTCCACGGATGTAACTGCTGCTGTCAAAGCTAAAGTAGGAATCAAATAATTAAGTTAAAGACCTTTACAGGCACGGATTACACAGATTTCATAGGTTTCGAAACCGTGAACATCCGTGTAATCCGTGCCTGTATTATATAGCTATACTGCCATGATCCCATCTCTCCCCCCTTCAACCGGCCCTATCGGTGTATTCGACTCCGGCTACGGTGGTCTAACCATTCTGGACAAAATACGCGGACTGATGCCTGAATATGATTATATCTATTTGGGAGACAGCGCACGCTGTCCATACGGACCGCGCTCCTTTGAAGTTGTTTACGAATTTACCTTGCAAGCCGTAAGCAAACTGTTCGAACTAGGATGCCCTTTGGTGATATTAGCATGCAACACAGCATCGGCAAAAGCCTTACGCACCATCCAGCAGATCAATCTTCCGGTAATAGACGCTACCCGCAGAGTACTCGGGGTCATCCGGCCTACAGCAGAATGTATAGGAGAAATCACCCGAAGCCGGCACGTAGGCATACTGGCCACAGCCGGTACCATCAAATCCGAATCCTATCTTTTGGAAATACATAAATTATCTCCCGACATTGTGGTAACAGGAGAAGCCTGTCCCATGTGGGTTTCCTTAGTAGAGAATAATGAATATCAATCGGAAGGAGCCGACTATTTCGTCAAACAACATATCAACCGGCTGCTGGATAAAGACCCGGTGATTGACACCATCATACTGGGATGTACCCATTATCCGTTACTGCTTGATAAAATAAGACAGTTTACTCCCGGACATATCCGCATCATCGCACAAGGAGAATATGTAGCCCGAAGTCTGCAGGACTATTTGAACCGCCATCCTGAAATGGACGCACGTTGCGAAAAAGGAGGAAAGTGCCGCTTCCTTACCACCGAAAGTGAAAACAAGTTCGAGGAATCCGCTTCCATCTTCTTAGGTCGGCAGGACATAAAAGTAGAAAGCATAGCATTGGAATAACTTTCTTCCGGTTTACCTGTTATATATACCATCCATAACGCTTAATTCATGAAGATATGTATACAAATAAAGTAAAGAAGATAGCTGCGGTACACGATTTATCCGGTGCAGGACGAGTATCTCTCACCGTCGTTATCCCTATCCTCTCATCCATGGGCTTTCAAGTCTGCCCTCTGCCCACAGCCGTATTATCCAGCCACACCCAATACCCGCACTTCTCCTTCTTGGACCTCACGGACGAGATGCCCAAGATTATCAACGAATGGAAGCAACTGAAGATACAGTTTGACGCTATCTATACAGGCTATCTGGGCTCTCCCCAGCAAATACAAATCGTATCCCGGTTTATTGATGATTTCCGACAACCTGACAGTCTGGTTATGATAGATCCTGTTTTGGGAGATAACGGGAAATTATATACCAACTTCGATGAACAAATGATTATGGAGATGCGCCATCTCATCCGGAAAGCCGATGTTATCACACCTAATATGACCGAACTCTTTTATCTGCTTGACAAACCTTATAAAGCAGAGAATACGGACGCGGAACTGAAAAACTATCTGCACGAAATATCAGAACACGGTCCCGGTATCGTCATTATCACCAGCGTACCCGTACAAGATGACTCGCACAAGACTTCCGTATATGCATACGACAGGCAAGGAGACCGTTATTGGAAAGTTACTTGCCCCTACCTGCCTGCTCATTACCCCGGCACAGGTGATACATTTACCAGTGTGATAACTGGCTCACTGATGCAGGGAGACAGCCTGCCTATCGCCTTGGACCGCGCCACACAGTTCATCCTGCAAGGCATCCGCGCCACTTTCGGATATGAATATGATAACCGAGAAGGAATTCTGCTAGAGAAGGTATTGCACAATCTGGATATGCCAATCCAGATCAGCAGTTATGAACTGATTTGAGGATCCCGAAAGTAGAAGATTTGTCCCCCGGGAAAGAAGCTTGTACCAAGCCCTATTACTCCGACGATTAAGGTCGTTTTTCCTTATAGCTAACCCTTATCATACAGTTAACTACTACAGACTCCGGCAGTGGACTGTACAGTCTACTGCAAGAGTTTATACAGTCCACTATATCAGACTGTACAAACCACCGGAAGAGACTATAGTACACAACCATAAAAAAGAGCTTAACCATAAAACAAAATAGGGTTAACCACAAAGAAGAAAAGAGTAAAACCAAAGAAAGCAGCCAAATCGTACCGTGCAAACCAACAAACATCAGCCGTATCAACAATAATAAATAAATTACCTGCCCAGCAGCCTGCGGCTGAGATAACGCACGGGATACCACACAGAAAGAAAGCCCACCACCAGCACAGTGACAAAAACTATAACAATATCCCATGCATGGACACTGACCGGATAGGCATCCACCACAAAATTGCCACCGGAGTTACCACCTCCCAGCGAAAGCAATCCGAATTCCTGCTGGATAAAACAAAGGATCAAGCCCAGTGCCACTCCGATAACCGCACCCATCAATGAAATCATACGCCCCTCGAACAAAAAGATACGCGTAATCAACTTGTCGCTGGCCCCTAAATTGCGCAATGTCACTACATCTGCCTTCTTATCTATAATCAGCATGGACAATGAGCCTATCACATTAAAGCAGGCTATCATCAGGATAAAGGTAAGGAAAATATAAGAGATCAGCTTCTCTATCTCCATAATGCGGAAAGTATCCGCTTGCTGCTCATACCGGTCCTGCACCCGGAAATCATCTCCCAATATTTTCTGTATCTTCGATTTTACACTCCCTACATCTACATCCGGCTTCAATTTCAATTCTACCGAACTCACTTCTGTGTCATACTGAAACAACCTACGGGCAAATTGGAGGGAAGTCAAAATGTAAGAAGAGTCATACTTCTGTTGGTTCACCGCAAAAACAAGGCCGCTGGAATATAAATCGGCAGAGTTAAAGCTGGAAGCAGGATTGGCCATATTGACTTTAACTCCCCGTTTGGGAGCATAAATCTCTAGCGGATCGAGGAATTTGATACCCGTTCCCAAGATAGAAACCAATTCTATGCCGGGAATGGCATAATCTACCACTTCATCATGCAACACGAATTGCCCCCGGCCGAAAAGGATACTGTCAATAGCGGTCAGATCCTCGAAATTATCTTCAATTCCTTTAATCACCGCCATGGTCTGACGATCTTTATACTGAACCATCGCATTCTCTTCCAAAGACTCAGAAAAAACAGCGATCTCCGGCATCCGGCGCAAAGCTTCTATACGCGCTTCTTGTCCGTCAAAAACCTTTCCGGTGACAGCCGTAATTTTCAGCTCCGGGTCAAAAGCCGTAAAGAAAGTAGCTACCAGATCCTGGAAGCCGTTAAAAACAGACAAAGTGCATACCAATGCCAATGTAGCCAAAGCCACTCCGCAGACGGAAATGGCTGAAATAACATTAATGGCATTGTGCGACTTCTTGGAAAAAAGATAACGCTTCGCTATATAAAAGGGAAAATTCACCGTCCGGTTCTACTTTTTCAACAGTTCGTCTATACGTTCGGCATAATCCAATGAATCATCCACAAAGAATTTCAACTCGGGAATGATGCGCAACTGATGGCGTACCCGTGTTCCTAATTCATAACGGATGGATTTCATATTATCATTGATATTCTTTACTATTTCCTGGCTCCTCTCAGAAGGGAACACGCTGAGATAGACGCGTGCAATACTCATATCGGGACTGATGCGGACAGCACTTACCGACACCAAAACACCATTCATGGACTTAGTCTGAAGCAGGAAAATCTCACTCAACTCCTTTTGGATCAAACGAGAAATCTTATTTTGTCTGGTCGTTTCCATAATTAATAATTATTTGCTAATTTGCTAATATGCCATACGGTTCATAGCGCAAGCTATGAGCACATTATTCAACATTTTCTTATGATTGTCAGCCCGTCGCGCAAGGGAAGAATCACCTTTTCAACCCGTTTGTCGGCAGCTACCAAATCATTAAATTTCTTTATTCCAATAGTCTGAAGATCTGTATGATGCGGTTCCTCCAATACATGTCCGTCCCACAATGTGTTGTCGGCAATGATATATCCGCCGGGTGATAATTTCTCCAGTACCATTTCGTAATATTCAATATACTTCCGCTTATCACCGTCTACAAACGCTAAATCAAAGGTAATGTTCATGTCAGGCAGCAACTTCAGCGCATCACCTATATAAAATTTAATCTTGCCGGCGTAAGGCGAACCTTCCAGCCAGGGACGTGTAAAGTCCTCCTGCTCATCGTTTATCTCAAATGTGTGCAACATGGCCCCCTCTTCCAACCCTTCGGCCAGGCAAAGTGCGGAGTAGCCACTGTAAGTCCCGATTTCCAACACCTGACGGGGGCGTATCATTTGCACAAACATTTTCAGCATACGTCCCTGCAAGTGGCCGGAAGCCATACGGGGACGTAAAAGCTTGACGTGCGTATCGCGATAAAGTGCCTTCAGATAATCACTTTCTTCATCAATGTGCTGAAGGATATATTCGTCAATAGCGTCCGTTTCTTTCATTCCTATCTTCTATTATTATAGGTAACGGTTGCGGTTGGGCAGCACATAGTCCATAGCATACTTCAACACATCTCCCACTACATTGATTTCAAGGAAAGAAGTCTGAGTACCTTGCTTACCGCTGCTCAGATAGGCCACCATGTCGCTTTCACTCAAAACGCCATCATCCAGCAATTTACGCAAAGCAGCGAAATAATATGCCTGTCCGTTAGCCTTTTCGGGCATATAGATAGCCTCCACCCCATATGACAAAGCCAGATGACGCATCGTTTTTTCTTTATAACAGATGGCCAATACAGGATATTTGCCACGGAAAGCAGCAATATTACGTGCGGTACGCCCGCTGAAACTGTCGGTAATAATGGCGCGGATATTCAGTTTGCTGGTAGCCTTTACTGCCTGTTTTGCCAGGAAAGCAGTTACGTCATTGGAGTTTTCATCCAAAGGAATACGGATGTCATTCTCGGCCAGTTTATCTTTCTCAGCCTGCGCTGCAATCTTGGCCATCGTCTTCACGGCTTCCACCGGATACTTGCCGTATGCCGTTTCTCCACTCAGCATCAATGCATCCGTGCGGTAGTAAATAGCATTGGCAATATCGGTCACTTCAGCACGGGTAGGACGCGGATTATTAATCATGGTATGCAACATCTGGGTAGCAACAATCACCGGTTTCTTTGCCAGAATACATTTCTTTATCAACAAACGCTGAATGCCGGGGATTCGTTCCTGAGGAACTTCAATGCCCAAGTCACCACGAGCCACCATGACTCCGTCGGCCACTTCCAATATTTCATCAATATTGTCCACTCCTTCCTGATTCTCGATCTTGGCGATAATCTTAATGTCGCTGCCGTATGCATCCAGTATCTGGCGGATATCCAGCACATCTTGCTTATTACGAACAAACGAATGTGCTATGAAATCAATGTCCTTTTCAATAGCATACAGTATATTGTTACGGTCCTTTTCTGTCAAAGAAGGGAGATTGATGCGCACGCCCGGTACATTCACACTCTTACGGTTACCCAAAGTAGCTTCATTCTGCACCTCGCACAACAAATACTCGTCTGTCTTCTCAATCACGCGCAGCTCCAGATCACCATCATCAATCAGAATATCGCCATCCACCTGAAGATCATGCACAAAACCGGGATAAGATACAGCAATACATTCACGGGTCGTTTCTTGTGCTGGATTGCCTACAATCTTTACTTTGTCACCAATCTGATAAGGAATAGGCTCGCCGCCTGCAATAGCAGTAGTACGCACTTCGGGACCTTTTGTGTCCATCAATATGGCAATACGGTTGGAAACCTCACGTACATTGGTTATCAATTTTTCAAAACCTTCACGTGAAGCGTGAGCCGTATTCATACGGACCACATTCATACCAGCCTTGAAAAGATCTCTTATAAACTCTACCTCGCAACGCTGATCTGAGATGGACGCTACGATTTTTGTTTGTTTCAACATCATAATCTTATCACCTTATATTATACCTAAACTTTTTATTTTCTCATCAACAAAGCCTCAATCGCCAAACGATATGAATGAAGCCCGAACCCACAAATTACTCCCACACAAGCGCAAGAAATCATCGACTTATGGCGAAACTCCTCACGGGTATGTACATTTGAGATGTGCACCTCAATCACAGGAGCTGTCACGGCGCGGATAGCATCCTGTAAAGCAATGGAAGTATGCGTATAAGCCCCTGCATTCAAGACGATGCCGTCATAATCAAAACCCACTTCGTGTATTTTATTGATCATCTCACCTTCCACATTCGACTGATAATACGCTATTTCAATGTCCGGATAAGTACGGCGCAATTCCACCAGATAGTCTTCAAATGAAACAGCACCATAAATGGAAGGTTCCCGTTTGCCTAATAAATTGATATTAGGTCCATTAATAATTTGTATTTTCATATTTATACTATATCTGAACTTTTTCTACCTTTGCAGGGAATTTGGGTACAAAGGTAGAAAAAAGAAATGAAAAGAACCGAGAAAACAGACAAGATATTGGTGAAATACAGGCAATATTTAAAGTTGGAGAAATCGTTATCTGACAATACGGTAGATGCTTATCTTACTGACCTGGACAAGTTACTGGCTTATCTTACATTAGAAAATATCAACATTCTGGATGTCCGGCTTGAAAATCTGGAAGATTTCTCAGCCGGATTACATGATATCGGCATCCACCCCCGTTCGCAGGCACGCATCTTGTCAGGCATCCGCTCTTTCTACCGTTTCCTCATTATGGAAGATTATCTGGAATCCGACCCAACAGAATTACTGGAATCCCCCCAGACAGGTTTCAAACTGCCCGAAGTAATGACGGTGGAAGAAATAGACTTATTGATAGGCAGCATAGACCGCGGAACCAAAGAAGGTCAACGCAACAGAGCCATATTGGAAACACTTTACAGTTGCGGACTACGTGTTTCCGAACTCTGTAATCTGAAATTATCCGAACTTTATTTTGAAGAAGGCTTCATCAAGGTGGAAGGGAAAGGAAGCAAACAGCGGCTGGTCCCTATTTCACCGCGTGCCATCAAGGAAATCAGGCTCTACTTCACCGACCGTAACCTGATGAAAATAAAGCCGGGATTTGAAGATTTTGTCTTCATCAGCAATTTCGGGAAGAACATCTCCCGCATCATGGTTTTCCATATCATCAAGGAACTGGCAGAGCGCATCGGTTTGAAAAAAAAAATCAGTCCTCATACCTTCCGCCATTCTTTTGCGACACACTTGCTGGAAGGAGGCGCCAACTTGCGTGCCATACAGTGTATGCTTGGACACGAAAGTATCGGGACCACAGAAATTTATACACACATAGACCGCAATATGTTACGCAGTGAAATCATAGAACACCACCCCCGTAACATCAAATTCAGAGAAAAAGGTAAATAAAGGTTCTATATTCTAAAATATTTTAAGATAAATTGAAAAAAAAGCAGGCTAAGAAGCTAGCACATAATAGAGTTTTTCCTATCTTTGTCCCCAAAGAGACGCACAAAAACGTACTATAGCGAATTTTACATTACAAACGTTAAATTAATAAAGTAACTATGATTAAAAAGTTGTATTTGCCCTTAGTGGCTTTATTGGTCCTTGCCCTGTCATCATGCGGCAAGATGGGAGAATTGTCTTCTGACTATTTCACAACTAACCCTGAAGTGCTTGAAGCAATCGGTGGTAAAGTGCCTGTGACAATTAATGGTAAATTCCCCGAGAAGTATTTCAAGAAGAACGCAACTGTTGAAGTTACCCCTGTTCTGAGATGGAAAGGTGGCGAAGCTAAAGGCCAGCCTGCTGTATTCCAAGGAGAAAAAGTAGAAGGAAACAATCAGACTATCGCTTACAAAGCAGGTGGTAGCTATACGATGAAAGCTTCTTTCGACTATGTTCCCGAAATGGCAAACTCTGAACTTTATCTTGATTTCAAGATTACAAAAGGAAAGAAATCATACACTATTCCTTCTGTGAAAATCGCTGATGGCGTTATCGCGACTTCTGAACTGCCTACTGCTGCCAGCTCTAACGCATCATACGCTAACGATGCTTTCCAACGCATCATTAAAGATGCTCAAACTGCTAACATCATGTTCTTGATCCAGCAAGCTAACTTGCGCAACAGTGAATTGAATTCTGACGATATCAAAGAATTCCATAAGAAAGTGGCTGAAGTTAATGCTGACACCAAGAACTACAAACTGAATAACATTGAAATTTCTGCATACGCTTCACCTGATGGTGGTGTGAAACTGAACACCGGTTTGGCTGAAAACCGTGAAGCAAACACAGAAAAATATATGGAACGCCAGTTGAAGAAAGGCAAGATTGATACTAACCTGGATGCAAAATACACTGCACAAGATTGGGAAGGTTTCCAAGAACTGGTATCCAAATCAAACTTGCAGGATAAAGATTTGATCTTGCGTGTTCTTTCTATGTACAATGATCCTGAACAAAGAGAAGCTGAAATCAAGAATATTTCTTCTGTATACAAAACTTTGGCTGACGAAATCCTGCCTCAGTTACGTCGTGCCCGTTTAACTGCCAACTATGACATCATCGGTCGTAGCGATGATGAAATCAACGAAGCATTCAACTCTGATCCTAAAGTATTGAGTGTAGAAGAATTATTGTACGCTGCTACACTGACTAACGACAACGCCCGCAAAGAAGCTATCTTCAACAAGACAACTCAACTTTATCCGAACGATTTCCGTGCTTATAACAACCTGGGTGAATTGGCATTCGCTGCCGGTGATGCTGCTAAAGCAGAAAACTACTTCAAACAAGCTGCTTCTAAGAACGCTAGCGCTCCTGAAGTAAACGCTAACCTTGGTCTTTGCGAATTGGTTAAGGGCAATGTTGCAGCTGCTGAAACTTACTTAGGCAAAGCTACAGGTGCTAATGCTGCCGGTGAAGCTTTGGGTAACTTGTATATCAAACAAGGTCAGTATGACAGAGCTGTCAACTCATTCGGTGACGCTAAGACTAACAGTGCCGCCCAAGCTCAGATTTTGGCTAAAGACTATAACAAAGCAAAAGCGACCTTGTCTGCAATCAAGAATCCGGATGCAATGACTGACTACTTGATGGCTATCGTTGGTGCTCGCACAAACAATGCTTCATTGGTAAGCAGCAGCATCAAGAGCGCAATCGCAAAAGATCCTTCAATGGCTGAAAAAGCTGCTAACGATCGCGAGTTCGCTAAATACGCCGACGCTATCAAATAATATAACTAGATATCATCTTGTCTAGTTTTTAGATGATTATTACTGTAACCGGAGGCTTCGTGATGAAGCTTCCGGCTTTTTTATGTAAAATAACCTTCATTTATACCTGCCTTTAGCCACAAAATGCGTATTTTCGCAAAAAATATCTTGAAATGAAAAAATTACTATTCTTTCTTTTCACTCTTGTTGTGCTGGCAAGCGGCTGCGGCAAGAAAAATACATTCACCTTAGAAGGAAGCATTAAAGGACTCCCTTCAGACACTATATTAGTATTTTATCAAGAGCCCGATTACAAGCTAGATACCATACTCCTCTCAAAAGGCAAATTCACTTACACTATTACCCCTGACACATTTACTATCTTTTCATTACTATTAGGAGAAAAACAAATCTTGCCGATATATGCTGATAAAGGAGAAAGTGTCACCCTAAACGGAATGGTCGGAGAGATAGAGGTTAAAGGAAAGGGAGAAAACGCACAACTGGCAAAACATATCCAGTATCTTAACACATTAGGAAATAACAAGACTGCCGTTATGGCTGCTGTGGATTCATTGATTAAAACCAATCCACACTCGTATAGCAATATCTATCTGATAGACAAATATTATGTACAGGACTCGCTTCCTGACTATAACCACATAGATCAACTGATAAAAGGATTAAGCGGTATCATAAAAGACACACCTTATATTATAGATCTCCAGAATAAATTAAGTGAGAAAAAAGAACTGACAGATCATCGCTACGTTTCCAACATCTCGTGCACGGACAGAAAAGGAAAGACCATCAACTGGAACAGCGTAAAAGGGAAATATGTCCTTTTGGATTTTTGGGCAAGCTGGAACAAAGAAAGCATTGCCACACAAGATTCTTTAGTACCCGTACAAAAGGCATTGAAAAAAAATAAGTTTGTTATTATCAGCCTCTCCCTTGACTTGGACAAAAAGGAATGGATGGAGAAAATCATTCAAAGAGACACCACACAATGGAAACAAGTTTGCGATTTCAAAGGCTGGGACAATTCCATTGTCAAACAGCAAGGCATAACCCGGATTCCTGCCAATATACTTATAGGTCCTGACAAGCGGGTCATCACGCAAGATATACGAGGCAAAGAACTGATAGACAAAGTGAAACAGCTGATAGAACAAGATAAAGAGAAAGAAAAAGCCGCCAAAGAGGCAGAACGTACTCGAAAGAGACAAAATAAAAAATAAAAGAATGCTGGTAAAAGTCTATGGAGCAGCCGTTCAAGGTATCGACGCTACCATTGTAACTATTGAAGTAAATAGTTCACGAGGTATAAAATTCTTCCTTGTCGGTCTGCCGGACTCGGCCGTGAAAGAAAGTCATGAACGTATTATTTCCGCTTTACAGGTAAACGGATATAAATTCCCTACTTGTCAGATTGTAGTGAATATGGCCCCTGCTGACATACGTAAAGAGGGGTCTGCATACGATCTTCCGCTAGCAATCGGAATATTGGCCGCTACCCAAATCGTATCGGAAGAAAAACTTTCACGCTATCTTATTATCGGAGAACTTAGCCTAGATGGAAGCCTGCAACCCGTCAAAGGAGCTCTCTCCATAGCTATCAGTGCCCGAGAACAAGGTTTTGAAGGATTCATACTTCCCAAACAAAATGCGCGAGAAGCTGCTGTAGTAAACAATCTGAAAGTATATGGCGTAGAAAATATCAAAGAGGTCATCGAATTTTTCAATAATGAACGCAATCTGGAGCCTAGCATCGTCAATACACGGGAAGAATTCTATGAAAACCAAAGTAGCTTTCCATACGATTTTGCTGATGTAAAAGGACAAGAAAGTGTAAAACGCGCATTGGAAGTAGCCGCGTCTGGAGGACACAACTTGATTATGATCGGTTCACCCGGAAGTGGAAAGTCCATGATGGCAAAGTGTATGCCAAGCATTCTCCCTCCCCTGTCATTGGGTGAAAGTCTGGAAACGACTAAAATACATTCAATAGCAGGAAAATTAGGAAAAGACAGCTCACTGATTGCTATTCGGCCTTTCCGTAGTCCCCATCATACAATCTCGCAAGTAGCAATGGTAGGTGGCGGCACCAATCCCCAACCGGGAGAAATCAGTCTGGCCCACAACGGTTTGCTCTTTCTAGACGAGTTGCCGGAATTTAATAGAAGTGTACTTGAAGTACTTCGCCAACCCCTAGAGGACAGGTATATATCCATCTCACGAGCTAAATACAGTCTAGATTATCCGGCCAGTTTCATGCTGGTAGCCAGTATGAATCCCTGTCCATGCGGATATTATAATCATCCCACACGAGCTTGCGTCTGTAATCCTGGACAAGTGCAACGGTACCTGAACCGTATCTCCGGTCCTTTACTGGACCGCATAGATAAACAAACGAAGACTTTGTAACCTTAAATATTTTCTATATTTTTGTAATATAAAAACAAAAATAATGGGAAAAGTTATTCTATTTGTACGAGTATCAACAGAGCAACAGCAGCTTGAGTCTCAAGAAGATAGCTTAAGAAGAGCTGCTATCGCTGATGGTTATAAAGAAGAAGACTTTATAATTATTGGCAAAAAAGAGAGTGCAATCAAATTAGATGAAGATAATCGACAAGGTTTGCAAGAACTAAAAAAGTATCTGTTAGAGCAAGTTATAGATTGTATCTATATTTTTGAGCTTTCCAGGCTTTCTAGACAGCCCATGGTACTATACTCTATTCGAGACCAACTTTTGAAGGCACGTGTTCAATTAAAATGCCTAAATCCAACTTTCACACTTCTCAACTTAAACCGAACTCAATTTGACAATACGGCATCAATCATATTCTCATTGTTCGGAACAATGGCAGAGCAGGAAATGATTGAAAAAAAAGAACGTTTTCGCCGTGGCAAACGTAAATTAGCGGAAGAAGGTCGATATAATGGGGGAAATATCCCATTTGGATACAAAATAGACAAAGAACATAACAATAAGATCATTATCAATGACAAGGAAGCTGAACTTGTTAAAGAGGTTTTTAATCTTTATGAAAGTGGTTTCTCACAACCTCAACTGGCGAAAGAATACTTCCGAAGAGGAGAAAAGAAAATGACTATTTCCTTTATAAACAATATTCTTAATAACGAAAGATATACAGGTAGCAAAAGATGCTATCCAGGTTCGTCATATGAAAGATCTTATCCTGTCCTGATTACTCCTGAACAATTCCAACGCTGTCGGAAAATTGCTAAGTCAAATAATACAAATGCTGATAAAACTAAAAACATATACTATGCTAATAAGTTGATAGTTTGCTCTGATTGCGGTTGCTATTGGAGTGCGTCAGGTTCTAAAGTCTCTTACCACTGCTATGATGCTTTCAATGTAATGAGAAAATATGATCACTACAAAACTCCCCAATGCAAGAACAGACAAAGTATCAGCATTAATATCATGGATAGTTTACTCTGGTATATAGCAAAAGATGCAGAGCTAGACTATATTATAAATGCTGCATCTGAAGATAAACAGAAATACGAGAAACAAATAAGTATTCTTGAACAAAAGATTTCTTTCATAAAAATCAGATTAAAAGACGTGGATGAGAAACGTAGCAGAATAGTTGAATCCTATATTGAAGGTGACTTGACAAAAGAAAAACGTGATGAAAAATTCCGCATTTTGGACGAAATAAAAAAAAAGATACTTCTGGAACAAATTGCATTTCAAAATGAAAAAGAACATCTTAAAGCTCTGCTAGAAGACATTAAATTAAAGTATGATATTAACGATGTCTCTAATATAGTTGATCACATAGAGAAGAATCTTACATTGGAACAAAGAATCACCAATATTAGTGATGAAGCAGAGCGTAGCAGAATAATTCACCGCCACATACAAAAGATAACTATTGAAAATAAAGAAATAGAGTATGAGTTCGGAATTGGCAAAAAACTGACCCAAACCCGCTTTATTACGATCAAGTTCTACAATGGTGACATTCAATATTACCATTATCTACCTAATACAAGAAAAGGTGGTATTATCCTGCGATCAACGGAAGATGGTAACCCTATAGAAAAAATCAGATTGGAATATCTTAACCGCTTTTGTGATGAAGGAAAAAAACGACGACACCTAGAAGCCAAAGAAAAAAAACAAAAGGAAAGAGAAGCTAAATTCCCAGCTAACGATTATATATTAGGCTATTCTGGACTTGCTCGTATTCTTAATGTTAGTATATCAACTGCATATAGGTGGATTGAAGTTTTAGGTGTATTAAAGCCAGCAGTAATCGATATCTATAATAAAAAAATTGTGATTGATAGAAAAAAATGTATAGAACTTCTTGAGGCGGAATCAAAACACAACACTTGGGCAAAAAAGATTTTTAATAAAATAAAAAAATAATATTGTGGAAAATATTTTCTCTTATATAATTAATATAATATCCAAGATTATAGAATATACTTTCAACGACAAAGAATGGAGTATAATCTCAGATCATTTTGAGAAACCTCAAGAGCTTCTTAATGCTCATCCTGGAACATCAGAAAAAAATATGGCACTTTATGTAATTAAGATGATGGAATTAACAGCAGTCAGTGCTATTCATATACCTAATTTTGAACAATATGCCTTTAATGGAAAAGAAGACCATATCAACTTTTTAAACGCAGCTTACTGCATTAAATATTTACTTCATATGTACACTATAAATAAGGAATTCAAAGAAGGAGCATATGAAGAAATAAAAAGCATATCTTTTAAGACATTTATTGCAACTTTAGAAAATGAGAACATACCTGAAGATATACAAGAGGCGACATCAGAACATGAATTTTATAATTTACTTAACGACATGAATTTTGAAGAGGCCTCACAAATTATAGAAGTAATCAATACTGATAGGAAAACAAAAGCAGAACTTAAAAACAATCTTTTAAGAAAAAAATCTTTTGACTTTACCGAAACTATTTTGTCTCTATATATAAAATATGATAAAGCTGCATATATAGCAAAAGAGTGGTCTGAGATTAAAAGAATCCAAGCATTCCTCTCTATGCAGATTACTTCCCCAAACATAGACGAATTCATTCATTGTGTTTTAAGTTCCTGTTACACAGACAATACAACAGCTAATTTTTTATTAAAAATGAACAATATCTCCACATCTAACAACGATCTCGACACGATTCTTAATATTGATTGGAAATGGGCCTATTCACAGATATATAAAGACGATGCCATTACAATTTATAGGCATAATTATTGCTGCCGTGCTATCACCAATATTAAAGCTTTTAATCTAGTTGCAAACTGTATTTCTAGTTCAGAATACCTTAGAAAACTGGAAAAACAAATATTAAGTGGAAATATCAATCCCTTTACATATACAAAAGAATGTAGGATACTTGAAGATTTTAGAGAAAAATTTCTAACTGGACATATAGAACCAAAAGGACAGAACAATGATTTAAAAGAAGAAAAAGCTATAAAAATCCAGCTCCCTAAAAATGGAAATAAAAGAAAAAAGGAAAAAGACTATTTTAATGCTAACAGATTAGATATAGAGTATGGCTGTAAGTTATACATCGAACTTGTAAAAAATGGGTTATTGGAAGCAAACTCTAGAACCAAATTTGCTTTTATATATAGAATGTGTCAAGATTACAAGCCTGAATTAGAACAAGTACTCCCAATAAAATGGGAAGGAACTGAAAAAGAGTTATTTAATTTGATTTGGACTTATCATAAAGATGATACTAGAAAATGGGAAAAAACAAAAAAATTCTTCTTCCTTTCAAATGGAGAGGAATTGACAACAAGAGGAAAAACCAACCAAGCCCAATCAATAACAAAAAGAATGAAGAGTATATTCAAAAGCATAGAATAATCCTTCTTCTCTATAAAGAAAGCAACACCTATCATCACATAGGTGTTTTTTTATATTCTAACCTCATACTTCGCATACTTCGCATCATTCTATCTCATACTTTTCATCGTTATTAATAGTCTTTTAAACAACTAATAACTTTGCGACATCATAAAAAAAGAGATAAGAATGATTGACAAACAAGAATATATCAAATATTTACATACACTCTTTGTGGCAAGTTATATAATAAAACCAAGCCTTACCAATAGTATCGAAGATGAATTGGAGGCAATAGCTATACACAAAGGACAGGATAGAGAGCAAGCTAAGGCTGACGTAAAACATATTCTGAACTTAAAAAAAGCCATAACTAAGTTCTTGAAAAAAATAACAGAAGAGAAATACCAAATTTCAACAATTAATAAAAAATAAGAAAATGGAAAACAACCAAGAGAAAAAGTTTCTTCCTATGCAAAATAAACAGGAGAAACACAATGCGAAGCAGTCTATTGTAGAAGACAAAGATCTACAAATAAATGTATCTATTGATGATATCAAAGACTTAAAACAAGGAACAATAATAGTCAAAGAAGAACTACAACAAAGCCATACAAGCGATACAACACTGCTTCATGCAAAAAAGAATGTTGTCGATTTTTTTAAAATGGACAAAGAGACCGAAGAAAAAAAATCAAACAACAATTGTGAGGCAACAATTATTATAAAAAAGATTGATTTAGAAGAAGATGTGGTTTATCATATGAGTGAAATCGGTATTGAAAATTTATCTCTTTACGGTATTCACTCTAACCGTCGAAACAAAAAACAAATTGATAACAAGCTGAAAAGTTGCGAAATAGTAGGGGTACAAGTCCCAATAATCATTACCAATGCAGACATCGCTATAGAAGCTGGTTATAAATTAGATAATTTTTTGACTGGAAATCAAATTAGCACTCCGGAAGAAGCTGTAAACAGTAATGTTACGGTAGAAGGTCACAATCGCGTATGGGCTTACCTTGAGGCTGTGGAAAAAGCGAAGAGAAATCCTCATTATTCAACTTTTGATCTACCCTTCATCTATAAGAAGTATCCAAATGCCGAAAGCTTCCGTAAAGCATATCGCAATATGAACTTATACAATGTCCCTACGAAAACAAAAGAATTTGCAAACGATATTCTTGCTACTACCAAACAGCCCGTACTCATAGAGTATAAGAATAAGATAATGGATGGACTCACCGCTAAAGCTGCCGGATATGCAACAATTGGAAGGGAAATCGTAAAACGTGACATGGAAAACATATTCAATGGAAAGATACCCTCCGAAATCTGTGACCCTGAAATACTAACAATAACAGGTCCTATTTACCATGCTGTCATGCAAGCATTTAGCTCCGAAAAAAAAGCTAAACCGATTGTAAAAGGTACTCCTATCTGGACTTATAACGCCAAGAAATTCTCTACCAGCGAGAACAAAAAGCATGAATCAGATAAACTAGTAAGGCTATATTCTAGTATAGGTTCACGTGAGTGCAGTAAGCTCATGGACGCCAAAGCAAAAGATGGCAGAACCAAAGAACAGATAGTTCATGATATTTTAGAAAAACGTTACATTACATTGTAGAATATCACAGTTCCCATTATGTAAAAGATAATGGGAATTCTATAAGCACATTATTTATGAAAAATTTACAACAACTAAAAAGGGAGGGATATTCCATTTGTCTCCCACAACAACTAACAATTAATACCGGAATCATTGGGAAACTACAATATGACCTGATGTACAATACAGATGGACTTATAATACATGTAGCTAGGGCTTGCGATTGTTTAGCACGTAGAATACCTATTGTAGACGGAAATGGCAGTTTTATTACATCTTTAGATTGCGATTTAGAAAAAAAGCTCGTTATAATGGAAAATGATCTGAATCTTTGGTATGCATTACTACAGTCAAATATCAATGACAATGAAATCGGGATTGAAATATTGAATTCCATTTCCAATAAATACCTACGATTCTAATTACAAAAATAAAAGGTAAGTATAAACACCTACTTATATAATAAATGTACAGTATATGAGCAAAATTGATTTCAAAGATAACAATATGCATTTCATAAATTGCAACATACCTTTTCCGACAGAAAATGGGCTTCATATAGTCTCATCCGGCTGTGGTTCGGGAAAAACAACTATGATTCAAAAGATTATCGAGGAAAAATGGAAAGAAGGCATTCTTGTAGTAACTGCAACAATAAATATGGCAGATGAGATAAATAAAAGATTGGAGGCCTGGAAAGATGGAATACACACCTTTGATCGTTGCAATTTAAAGGTTCTTCACTCAGGAGATAACAGAATAACGGAAATGGAGGACTATAAATCAAATCCTCTTTCTTTAGCCAATACCGATGTATTAGTTATCACGTCTGCAAGACTTATTATAGATCCTTACGAACTTTTCCTATCTTATCATAAAGGAAAAACCAGAGGATTGATACTGATAGACGAAATGATAAACTTCTACCCACAACCTTTTGACATACCGATAGAAATAAGAAATGTACTTACTTTCATAGACAAGTGTAAAACCCACAATGGAAAAACTGGCACTATGTTCAAGGATGATTCAGGAAGCATATGGTATCAGCATTGCTATCAGAATATCAATATAATGAAAGCGGCATATATGAAAAGTGGTTATGAGCTGTTTAAAGTTAAAAATAAATTAAGCCAATACAAGACTGAATACATTTTCAAGCATATCATCCAAAATGGTATGACCTCAATTCTCGGAAAACTGAAGGACTTTGCTGATCAGAGTTGTGCTATTCTATTTGATGGAACTTCTGACTGCATCTTCAACAAATCAGATCCAAGGCTTCTTCCTATATCCGGTAAACGTTATGAAAGTGATATTCAATTTATCCAATTTAATATGCCGTTCAAGAGGAAAAATAAGGAGGAATGGACAAAAGATATTTTAATGAGCGTTGGAAAATCCGTACTTGATATGCTGAGAGAGTGTTGTAGTCTAGAGAAGACCTTGATTGTGACTTGGAAATCCATTGATGTCTTTAAGAGTATTAAGAATGAAGGAAATGCAGACTATTACGAAAGAGAGAGAGAAGATAAGATACAATACAATTTCCCAAAACTCCTTTACGAATGCCTTGTTCAGTCCGGGGTAAATTCTGATAACTTTTCCATTATATACAGAGGCTCAGGACTAGACAGAGGCTCAAACGAATACATGAATTATCAAAATATCGTATTTCTTGGAGAATGGCATATTCCGGACAATATCGTGGGAGAAATAAATAAGATGTTCGGCTGTAAGTGCAAGTTTAAAGATTACATGAAGTCGCTTGTTATCCAGACCATATGTAGAATTCGGATAAGGAAACATTTAGGATTGCCTATCAAAGTCTATTTCTCTTCTGATATTGATTATAATTTGATAGCTGATGTTCAGGAGTATTTTATTAAGAATTCACCGGTTAATTGTAAAATAGAAGGTATAAAAAAAATATGTAGAAAATATTCTAAGCCAGATAAAAAGAAAATGATGGATATGGTTTTACTTTATTCATATGATTTCAATATAAGGAATAGTATCGAGAATGAGACCAGCTATTCATTCAATATTACTTTGGATGAATTATACAAGACTATCCCTAGAACAAGAAAGGCAAAAGATAAATATAAGGATTTTATTGGTTTTCTAAAAAACAGAAACATATATATGACTATTACTTAGTACCTAGAATTTTCCGTATCCAATATAAATAAAAGAAGCAACTATTATTATCAAACTAAAAATTAATATAAATATGGCACTGAAAGATATTATGGTTTCTGTGTTTCCCAATGTCAAGATAAAAGATGCTCCGGAACACTTTCCTTTACTTGATATTCTAGACTATTTTAAAAGTGGTAATGGTGACTATAGGAAACGTTTGGCAGTAATCCAAAAAGAAGAAGATCATAGCAAAAGAAATGAGCTAAAAGTAAAAATATTACCAGTGTTCTGTCCTTCTGGAACTTTTGAAAGAATGGAAGATAATAAACTGATTGGAATGTCAGGAGTAATATGCATTGATCTTGATGATGTACCACATCCAGAATCAGAAATAAACAAACTCAAATCTTTCAATTATGTATTGTCAGCCTTTAAATCTCCATCAGGAAAGGGACTGAAAATTATGGTACTGCATGATCTCACAGAGCCGTCATACCACAAGAGTTTATATTACCATGTTGGAACTTTACTAGGTTTAACAAAAAGAACTGACTTGAAATTTGATATGTCTTGTTCCAATATATCTCATCCTTGTTTTTGGTCTCATGATTCAAGCTTATATCTTAATAGAAAAGCTACTCCATTACATATAAATCTGGATGATTTTTCAGGCTACACATCGTCCTCCATCAAAAAAGAAGCAAGCGGAGACAGGGTTTCAAAAAAGGATGGTACTGCCAAAGTTATCCCATTAACTGATCCTGAAAAAATTAGAAAGCAAGTATTGGAATCTCACTCATTATTTGAGAAATTCTACAGTATGTATCCTAGTGTAAGAAATAAGCACCTATTTGTATTAACCAAATTCTTCTATAATGATAGTATCCCAAAGGATTTTGCAATTGATTATCTCATTGCATATTATGCAGATTCTTCGAATGGCTTTCCTGCTTCTGAGATAAAAAAAATAGTTCATTCCGCTTATCACTAGATCTTTGTGTTGATATTTACTATATAAATTTTCTGTAGCATTCCAAGGATCGCAGACGCTAATATAATACAAGTTAGAGAGCATTATTAATGCTCTCTATAAATACATATAATAAACATCATTTTAATAAACTTTTCTTTTGCCAAGATGCCTTAATATTGCACCTTCCACATATTTACTACGTTCATGATCTATTCTTACTACACAATTGTCACCGTCACCCCTTGTTAAGGATATTGTTATATTGTTATGTTTTAATAAGTTAATAAAATCAATTACTGCCTCGCCATTTGAAATATATGCTGATCCACCTTCTATCTGTTGAAAAGGATATTCAAAAACTTCTCCAGTCTCATTGTGTCTAACTGAAATCTTTCGTACATCTGTATATGATATAATGTCATCATCGTGGTGTGGAAATATTAATATTCCACTCTCCATAATTCTGATAGCAATACTATATTTACCGTCCGAGTTACGAAAATCAACATAAGCTCTATTATGATCATCTTCATTAAATTCATTCTTAAAATACCCCATCTTCCAATCACCTACTGCATAGTTACCGTCTGACTGTACTGGATTTCCATTTACTACCAGCTCTGTATCTAAATCTGTATATTTCAGAGTCAGTCTAGCATATGTATCTGGATTTCCTTTTTCAAAGCCTTCACTAATAAAAGTGTCGGTTTCTTTATCATAAGTTACTATAGAAGATACTTGAGTATATTTTACTAACTCGGCATAGTATTTTTCTCCATACCTGTTCGTTATTTCCTTTTTTACCTTTTCATTCTGTATAAGATCGTAAGCATAAGTCTTGTTTTTGACTGCATTTTCAAATTCGGGTCGCACTGTTTTACTAACACTAGCCAACGAATCTGCCGACATAGCTATAATTTCTGCTTCCTTACTTTTTCCATTACCGCAGCTACTTAAAATTATCATTAAAATTGCTGCTAAACTCATAATCTTTTTCATATTCATCTTTCTTTTTTCTAATTCTATCACAACCAATTTATTTAATACTCTTTTCAACTATTTTTTCTTTTGAACTAATACAAAAGAACTCTTTCATAAACCTCAAATCCTAGCTGTTTTTTTAAGTGCAAACATAAAAAAGGAGGCTCTGCATTTGATTGATACTACTTAGGGCTACCACACCCCGCAAAGATCAGACCAAAGCATCACCTCCCATGTTGATATGTCTGACAAGTATATGATGACCAAAAGCCATATATACCTGGAGCATATACAGAAACAAAAAAAGTGAGTGCCGTTAATTGGAGTTCTCTTTGCTTCTTAATGTGGTAGTTTAAGTAGTAGAACCTAACGCACTTCATATGTCTGTCAGAACCTTATTATCTGACTGATGCAAAGATAGCGTATTTTCCAATTTTTAGCACTCACTATGAGTTATTTTCTTTTCCAAAGATAAGGCTTTTAGCTTTTTCTTAGACGGAGTAAACTGAAAAATATTATTTAAACCTCATTTTAGTGATATGCTCGTCTAAATAATAAAAAGAACAGATAATATCAAGGATTTGCAATATAAACAAATCAAGAAATAATAAAGGATTAAGCTCTAAATCCAAAATATTAATACATTCACGGATAGTCACAATAATAAAGAAAAGTCTAGTCCCCGATCTAACAAGGTTCGTGATAAGAATTTTATTCCTTATGAAATAAGGATTACAAACCTGCTACTGTTTAATGTTCCATGTAATGCAATTCAACGCTCCACCTTTGAGAACGACTTCCAAAGCATCTATTTGTAAGACTGTACAATCAGGATAATAATCTCTAATTTGTTCAAAAGCTTGGGTATCCTCAGGAATTCCCAATCTAGGAAGAATTATATATCTCCCAATACGCAAAAAATTGATATATGCCCAATTATAATTACTTTTTTGTGCCACATTATAACAAAGTTTTTTTACAATAAAATACTTGCTCAATATATCCTCGAATTTTGCACTGATTTTTGAATCATAATCTTCATAATTAGTTAACAATACAGTATTGTCATCTATGGCTTTAACAATTCCATCAGCATGTCCGTATTTCTCATATTTATCCCACGGAAGCATAATTATATCACAATGAAACATCTCTCTAAGTCGTTTTCTTATTTCAGTAGGTGAAAGATGTTTGTTTTCTGCATATACTTTTTCTGTCATAATAACAAAACGTCCTACCTTTACAACATTTCCACCATCAATAACTAACTCTGTTTTGCAACAAGGGATGCATAGATCCTGACATATTACATTGGCATCAGTTATACTCGCTTTATCCTCGTCTGAACCTTGTAGATAGTCTGGATTATAACAATATTGCACAAAATGATTTTTATAAATTTGCACAGGCATATAGTCACGTACCCAGATATCATTTGTATTTCGAACAATTCCAAACGGTATTTTATTGGTTTGAAGTAGATTTATAAAGCGTTTGTGAAAATTTGGGCATTCATCTATTAATAAGTCTGATATATATACAATATCTGTTTCTTTATCTGTAATCAATTTCTTTCTAAATTGCCATTTACGCATGTCTTGCACGTACTTGTTATCTTCCGTATGAGGGTCTTCTGGAAAACCTTTAGCCTCAATCTTTTCGCCTTTTTCATTGTACAGGGCAACATTCTTACGTGGATATGACATTACATCAACTTCATTGTCTCCATCTCCCCATTTTACAGATATGCCATCAAAAATTGACGCTTGCTGATACAGCTTTTCGTACAACATAGTAGAGCGGTTATCATTTTTACCGTCAATTTCAAATTCTCGAATAAGTATAGAAGCACGAACTGCTACATTAGGATTGCACCCTTTTTCAAAGGTTATATCAACACCGGACACATGATTATGTAATATTCCAAAACTAAAAATATCTTTAAGTACTTTATTTGAATTACGATGATATACAATAGGGTCTTTTATGCCACCCTCAAATTCTTCATGATAATAAAACTCAATAGATGTAGGACGGACTATAATACTTTTGTCTTTACTTGTGACGATAAAATGGCCAGCTAAAATGATTCTTGCGACTTCTGCAAATTCATGAGGAACAAATTCCCTGTCTTCTAACATTATATTTCGTGATTCCACACTCAATGTAAAATCTTTCAGCATATGTTCCAATGAATCCATATTAATAAACTGTTATTGTAATCATTTAAATTAACAAACCATTTGCAAAGTTACAAAAAGCGATAAGATTTCACTCAACACAGGCGACTTATTACATTTTTTCTTTGATTTGTATCATTATAGTTTGGGCTTGTATTTGTTTTGTCTTCATTATGTAGACCACTATTTTCCCATTCTTTATAACCCAAACTTTACTTGTGTTTTTTCTTCCTACATAATACCTCTGCCACCTCCTGATAGGCTTCTGAATCAGCGGTATTGTGCAATGAGCCGTTTCCATTCAATAATCTCAATGCATTACTAAGAAAATCCCTTTTTTACCGTACCGGAAATCTCGTTTGGCATATCCACTCCATAGCCTTTAGACATCAATTCATATGTTCCTCATTCTTGTCACACTGCAAGGCTGTATCAGTCTTGAATGTATATAAATCAACATTCATCATATTTATAGTATTTATCAGTACTATTTCCATACAAAGGGAAGACTATCATAAGATACTTGTAAATACAAAGGGAATACTTCAGAAGACTAACATAGAATTATTGTAGCGTATTATATCAATCCTATTTATAACCTTTTCATTGACAACATTCAACATTAATCCGATACCTGTAATATCCTGAAAATAATAAAAACAATGATAGTTACCTTTTTTCTTTTTTTCTATTATATACTATTATATAAGAGATAAAAAAACGGTTATAAGAGAAAAAGAAAAAGTAAGAGAAAACATTATACATATTCTCTCTTACTGATTGATTTTATAGCTATTTCAAATTATACCTTGTCAATAATATGCTGACCTGTGAAGCCCTGAACTGACTTCCCAAAGCTGTTACAAATCCTTCATCATTCAGGATTCTGGCCATTTCCGATAAGCTTTTGTCTTCTTTTACCAAGCTTTTAAGTAAGGCTATGGCTCTCTTGTTATTGGGATTATCAAGAGCTTTCCGATGATTGGTCTTGTTACTGTTCTTTACCGCCTGATCCAATCTGTCTAGCAGGTTCTCTGATTTACCAAGCTTATATCCCCGTGCTTTCTTAGCTTTCAGGGATTGTTTTGTCCGCTGGCTGATTAATCCTGCTTCATACTCTGCTATACTACTGATAATATGAAGAACCAGTTTATTAGCCTCCGGAAAATCACAGAAAACAATCTCAACATCACTCTCCAAAAGTTTACTGGTGAAAGCTACATTCCTGCTTAGTCTATCAAGTTTGGCTACAATCAGGATAGACTTTGTTTTTTTACACAATTCCAAAGCTTCTGTAAGTTTGGGTCTGTTTGATTTACGACCACTCTCTGTTTCAATATACTCAAAGATAATTTTTCTGCCCTTCAGGTAATTCTGTATTATTTCTCTTTGTGCCTCTACTCCCAATCCGGACATTTCCTGTTTTGTCGTAGATTGTCGTAAGTAGGCTACATAATTTTTCTGTTCCATAATTAACACATGCTTAACATTCTTCTCGGTTACTAAACGACCATTCAATAACCTTTAAGCTGATTTATAAAAAAGGCTTCCCATGAGATTTCGAGTTCTTATAAATTCTACTCTCCCACAGAAAGCCGGTTTTCACATATTCCGATTTTTCAGAGATTCCTTAATACCTTATTATATTATATGTATCAGAAACTCTCTTTTCATAATCGTCCGTTTTCTCTACAAGATCATCCACCTCAGAAACAAGCATGTCAAAGTAGATGTCTTCTTTCTTGTCTTTGATTGCTCCATCTTCACCAATCAGATAAACTTCAAACAGATCCGTACCTTCATTCAATACGATCTGAACTTTTCCGATGTGCTTGAATCCGTTTACTTTAAATTCAATACCACACTTAATTACTTTTACTGTTTCGATCTCAACTCCCCAAGACATTAGAATAGGGAGATTAGACTTTAGGATTGACCAGATATACTTAGCCAGTTCCAAATCGTAATTCTTATCTCTTTCCATGATTATTCGCTTTTTCGTTCATGCTTTTTGTTATCCTCTTGCAATTTTGAAGAGTACTTGGTATAAACGTATTCAAGAAGAATGCTTTTTAAAACCATCGTCTTGTCTTTTTCGGAGTAGATGAAGTAGTAAGGTTCCTGATCACCATGTTTGTTTGTAAGAATAACTTTTCCTCTATATTCTCCACGGTTGAAAAAATTGTTGTATTGCTCCGTGATATTTCCATCCGTTGAATCTGTCTGAAAATAGATATCCAGATAAAGTTTTCCTTTTATAAGTTCGACTGCTTCGATTGTACTATTCCAGGAATTTCCTTTCTGTCTATCCCGGCTTATGAACAAGCGTTTATTTCTGGACTTATATTGATTCCGACCTGCGTCTGTTATGATTCTTTCTATAGTAGCAGGAGTTGTTGCCAAGAGTTCGGAAGAAGTAAGATTCTCTATGATCTCTAGTTTCTTCTTCGGAGCGTATCTCTTGAAAAGCTCGTTATTGATATTAATTGCCATATTGTTTCTATTTTTTAATGAAATACTCAATGCTGGAATGAACCAGAATATAATAGTCTTTAGTCACTCCACATTTGTTCTCATAGGGGTTGTAAAACTGTAAAGCAAGTATCTCGTACAACTGAGGTATATGCTTCCTAATCTTATTAATCAGCCATCTATAATTGACAGGCTTTATTCCTTTCATTTTTCTGCTCCATTCCTCTAAAGTTATATCGGAACAGCAACACTCATAAGTCATAGCCTAAATAAAAGGTAAATGATAGTCCTCCAAAACTCCTGAATCCACTATCTTTTTACAAATCTCATGTGAAGCTTTGTTCCTTAGATCATGTCTGTAATCCTTGCTCCCCATAATCCTAATAATTTCAACAATACTTCTGAATAAAGTTTGTTGTAGAGTCCTGTGGAATGTAGCCACTGCCAGAGCAAATATTTTTTCATTCCATCCATAATCATTCAAAGCATGTTCTAATTCTTTTGCAACTTTGAATTCTCTGCTGTTTTCCAATTCATATCTTTCCATAATATCTATTGTCATTTCTATCGCAACGATTCTGAGTAAGTACCCTTCTTGCATTCATCTATACGTGACTGACATTCATCCGTCACTTCCTTTAAAATCTCTGCACATCTTTTATCAGAACAGCCTTGAAGCAGGTTGTCTATATATGTCATAATTTCATTCACTTCCATATAATGTATCTATTAAAAGGTTCAACAAAAAAAGGAGAAAGACCATATTCAAATCTTTCCCCCTTGTGAGCTAATTTATTTTTAGGTCTAGTTCAAAAACCAATTATAATTTTCAGTGTCTTCACCATTCAAGGCTTTTTGAATACCAACAGCAAAGTCAGTACAGTTCTGATTCCTCTCCAAGAACTTATCAATATAGGATTGTTTAGCCGCATCATTGAGGAGCTGCATTAAATCCCAACATGAAATCTTATCTCTACCTCGTAGTCCGAAATTAGGATTCTCTATGTAGCCTTTCGTAGCCGCATTGACATTGGAGTCACCTAAAATTACCTTTGGAAGTTCTTTTAGTCTGTATGCCGGTAACGCTTGATACAGCCTTAAACGACCAATTATCTGACAAAACTGTTCTTGTGAAATCATTGTTCTTCCCAAGTTTTCAAGTAACCTAAGATTCTGCTCCGGTTTGAAATCTTGAAATAGTCTGAGTGCTGAACTATATATATCTGCATCACTCATCACTTCCAGTCTTCCGGTCAATCCATCATTTGTCAACATAAGATTGCTGCATACACGTACACGCCAACCTATGAATATCTTAAATTTCTCAGGTGATTTTCTGGCATATAAGTTTTCTTCATTCAAGCTTCTAACGCCACCAATGCAAAGATGTACTTCCTCACCATTCATTTGTCTGCTCATGGTTCTGATATGAAAACAGAAAGCCATTCTCTGATAGTAGACAGTCTCGTCCTCTGGTTTAAGCTCTTCCTTTTTCTTGGTCAATGCACCCGGCACACGTCCTAAGATTTTATGTGATACTCTGATTTCGGTGTTTCCAAAATTCTCACCTATAAAATACATTCTAGCAGCATCTTCTACCTGATGAATAAATGCTTGGTGACTGATCGTTAGCTGGTTGTCTCCGAAACTGGGTACGATACAGTTTCTTTCAAGTTCTTCAAATGTGATACCCGAAGTGTTACTCTCAATAAAATTTGGATGTTCTTCTTCCGATACGATTACAGCATCTTCAACATTGATTGCATCCATCACTCTCGTTACCATTCCGATTGTTCGTGGAATGATAGTAAGTTCATTAGTCATTGTTTCCATACTCTTATAGTTTTTAATTGTTATAAAAATCCGATAAACGAAAAAAAGCCAAGAGGTATTATTTCTTTGCTTTTACAAATATTCCTCTTAGCTTTTTAATTCCTTTTAATACTGAAACTGCTACTTCCAGTATTGTAATAACGGCATCTTGTGTTTTATCATAATTCATAAGATACTATTATTCTTTTTCAGCCACTGCATTATCCACAGCTACTTTACTCGCAGCGAACTTCTTGGATCTACTGCCATACTTTTCCACAAGCTCGATTACGACTGAACTTGCGATAATAACCTCAGCTACATACGCTGCGATTCTGACTCCTTTCATTAAATTTCCCATTTCTCTTTTGATTTTAAATTACTACTATTTTCATTCTCTCTAATATATTCATTTTATATATAAGGCTTTCAAAGGAGTTTATAGGAAAGAAAAATAAAGAGCCGTTATCTAGACTCCTCATCCCGACTTAGCTCTTTGATAGACTGGCATACTTTTATTATCAAGACTACAGCTATAATAATTACTTGTATCGTTGCTATCCATCGAATTGACTATCTCAACCATCTTCTGCAATTAAGTTCAACCCGGTAATTGTTTTTATTAATAATGCCTGAAGCTTATATACTAAATACTATTTTCATGCTTCAAGCTTTTTTCATATATAAGAGTTTGAGAGGATGATAAATGGAGCATTTATTTAGAAAAAAAGAAGAACCATAAATAGACCAGCAAACTACAGTTATTTTACTTTACAAATAAAATCTTCCATTAGTGATTGAAAATAGTGCAAATAGGTATATACAATCATCTAAAACAACTAAGGTAATAATAAAAAAATCCATCTTGAAAATATTTTCTTTCTATTGAGCATATAATATCAAAT
>OLIK01000112.1_pt1 | contig 35432 bp, 30 predicted proteins | sample 1609641 | NCBI WGS metagenome assembly OLIK01 (sample SAMEA4350124, study PRJEB24818) | metagenome | biome: human; feature: gut; material: faeces | place: Denmark | collected 2013-09
GGATTATATGAGTGTGGTCGTAGACCAGATGACACACATGCCTATTGCTTTGTTAGAGGATAGAAACGGAGAAGCGCTTGATAACTGGCTCACCCGGAATCCTCAAATACAATATATAACGAGAGACCGTGGAAGATGTTTCACAGAGGCTATAAACAGAATAATCCCTGGTGTTACACAAATCTGCGACCGGTTCCATCTAACCAAAAATATGACGGACACGATGATACCGGAAATAGAGAAAATGATTCGTCAGACCAAGCAAAAGCTCAAATACGAATATCCTGACAGAGACACGGCTTCTTCGTTAATTCTTCAGGACATATTTAACATGGGAGATGTCCGACACAGAGAAAAATTGAAGATATACAGGGAAAGCCTGAACTTAAAAATGCAGGGGATGACCATTGAGCAGACAGCCGCGCATTTGGGCAAGAAAAGTCGCTACATTTATAAGCTCATTCACAACAGGAGAATAGGGGCATACTTGAATGAGCAACAGAAGACAGCTCTTAAATATGTATCCGAACTGGCTACAATCATTAGTGCGGGCTGTATTACCCGAAAAATATTGGCACAAAAAATGGGGAGTAAAATCAGTGGCGCACTTATTGGAAGGATAACATCCAGCTTGCGAAAAATGTATCAACAAAAGAGGAAGGAAGTCAAGGAGCATAATGAGAGCATTGAAAACGGAAGTAAAACACAGAGAGTTTCACAGAATCAGATACGCAAATACATTCTAAAGGGAGAATCGGATAATCCTAAACTAGTGGAACTGTATAAGTCCTCACCACAGATTAAAGAACTCTTAAGCGTGTGTCAGAATTTCAGAGATATGATTAATGGGAACACTTATGATAAGGATATTAGAAAGTGGATTGAAAAAGCGAAGGCAACACGGAATATGGCACTGACGAACTTTGCATATGGTATTGAAAAAGACTGGGAGGCAGTACAGGCAGCTATTGATATCCCCTTCAGTAATGGATTACTGGAGGGGACAGTGAATAAAATTAAAGCGGTAAAAAGGCAGATGTACAATAGGGCAGGAAGCAAACTACTGAGAGCCAAGATTCTTTATTCACAATAGAAGAAGTACCACCAAATTTGACGAAGAACCCAAAAAGGTTCTTCGTCAAATTTGGTGGTAATCTCTTTTTTTATTTCAACGGTCTTCTTCTTTCTTAATCCTATAAAAAGTTGTAGATATGTTTGCTTTTTAGTAACTTTAAAGACACCACATCATTAAGAGTTACAATGCAACAAGTCATATCTACAACGTACAAATATACATCAAAAAAAGAAAATACTCCTACAAATTGGGGATTATTCCATGATTTTAGATTCAGTCTTGGCTACGATAATCTGCAACAAGATGGTATCTCTGAAGCTGTTGGCTCATTGACGGTCTTTCTACATACGGCTGGCAAGGGGGCTTCCTGTCCTTATTGCGGACATTTCAGTCACCGATTGCACAGTTACTACTCCCGTCATATTGAGGATCTTGAAATTTACGGTCATACTTTGGAGTTAGTCATCAAGGTTGGCAAATATTATTGTGACAATGTTTCTTGTCCACAAAAAGTATTCTGCGAACCGTTGTCTTTTCTGGTTCGTCGGTATGGTAGACGGAGCTATCTTGTTGAGGAACGCATCAGATCGATAAGTTTGGAACTTACTTCCCGAAAGGCCTCTTCTCTTTTGCAACTGTTCTATATAACGGCCAGTAGTTCTTCCTGTTTACGCATCCTACAACAGTGCGGACAACATAATCCTATGCATAATAAAAGTATTTATGTAGGTATTGATGATTTTGCCTATAAAAAAGGTAAGGATTATATGAGTGTGGTCGTAGACCAGATGACACACATACCTATTGCTTTGTTAGAGGATAGAAACGGAGAAGCACTTGATAACTGGCTCATCCGGAATCCTCAAATACAATATATAACGAGAGACCGTGGAAGATGTTTCACAGAGACTATAAACAGAATAATCCCTGGTGTTACACAAATCTGCGACCGGTTCCATCTAATCAAGAATATGACGGACACGATGATACCGGAAATAGAGAAAATGATCCGTCAGACCAAGAAAAAACTCAAATACGAATATCCTGACAGAGACACGGCTTCTTCGTTAATTCTTCAGGACATATTTAACATGGGAGATGTCCGATACAGAGAAAAATTGAAGATATACAGGGAAAACTTGAACTTAAAAATGCAGGGGATGACCATTGAGCAGACAGCCACACATTTGAGTAAGAAAAGTCGCTACATTTATAAGATCATTCACAACAGAAGAATAGGGGCATATTTGAATGAGCAACAGAAGACTGCTCTTAAATATGTATCCGAACTGGCTACAATCATTAGTGCGGGCTATATTACTTGAAAAATATTGGCACAAAAAATGGGGAGTAAAATCAGTGGCGCACTTATTGGAAGGATAACATCCAGCTTGCGAAAAAGGTATCAACAAAAGAGGAAGGAAGTCAAGGAGCATAATGAGAGCATTGAAAACGGAAGTAAAATACAGAGAGTTTCACAGAATCAGATACGCAAATACATTCTAAAGGGCGAATCGAATAATCCTAAACTAGCGGAACTGTATAAGTCCTCACCACAGATTAAAGAACTTTTAAGCGTGTGTCAGAATTTTAGAGATATGATTAATGGGAACACTTATGATAAGGATATTAGAAAGTGGATTGAAAAAGTGAAGGCAACACGGAATATGGTACTGACGAACTTTGCATATGGTATTGAAAAAGACTGGGAGGCAGTACAGGCAGCTATTGATATCCCCTTCAGTAACGGATTACTGGAGGGGACGGTGAATAAAATTAAAGCGGTAAAAAGACAGATGTACAATAGGGTAGGAATTAAACTACTGAGAGCGAAGATTATTTATTCACAATAGAAGAAGTACCACCAAATTTGACGAAGAACCGTTAGATTGCTTGCCCGATGCAGAAAATGTTTTGTATCATTTTTTTTTTTTTTTTTTGAGTTATAATAAATTGATATTCAGTATATTTTGTTTTTAGACAATGCTTCGGGGGACAAACAGGGGACAAATAATTGCTGTCCAAAAGATAAAAATAGCAAATATAAGGTTTGTCCCTCAATGTTTTTTTATGTCATTTTTTTGTCTCTCGGAAAGAACAAAATCTGTTCTCATCATACGATGATATTCGAAGCACACTGCAAATATAGAAAAGTTTAGTTTGTTTTTTGTATCTCTCTTCAAGTTCTAAACTAAACTGCTTATGGCCTCAAAATGGCGAATATTGGTGATGAATCTTTCTGTTTTTCCTTTTCGCTAGCCCAAAAGAACTTTTATAACGAACATACGGATTTTGTTTTATAATAGTTTGGTGGAATAAAACAAAAAGTGTACTTTTGTAGTAGAAAAGTGGTCGTAAGACCAGAAATCTTTTATATGATATGGAAGTTAGACGTGATGTACATCTGAAAAGACTCATTGCTAGCAGGCATAATGGGCTAATAAAGGTGCTGACAGGAATCCGTCGCTCGGGTAAGTCATATCTTATGAGGGTGCTATTCAAAAATTACCTTATTGAGAATGGTATTAGGGAGGATCACATTATAGAGTTGGATCTTGAGAACCGCAGAAATAAGAAGTATCGCGATCCAGATGCGTTAATAGAGTATATTGACAGCCTGATGGTAGATGCGGATATGTATTACATTTTGTTGGACGAGATTCAGTTGGTAAGCGAGTTTGAAGATATGCTGAATTCATATCTGAGTATAAAGAATGCGGATGTGTATGTGACGGAGGCTAACTCTCGCTTTCTGTCAAAAGATGTAATTACGGAGTTTCGAGGACGAGGTGAGGAGATTCACATTACTCCATTGTCATTTGCTGAGTTTAGTTCGGCCCATCCTGAGTTGGAATCATATAAAGTACTTCAAGAGTATCTTACTTACGGTGGCCTTCCTTATGTGTGTACCGAGCCGGACGAACAGAAGAAAATCAGTTATCTTCAAGGATTGTTTGAGAAAACATGCTTGACAGATATCAAAGAGCGATACCATATCCGTGGGGTAGAAGTGATGGACGAGTTGCTGAATGTGGTAGCTTTGTGCGTCGGTAGTTTGACCAATCCTTCAAGGATAGAGAATACATTCCGTAGCATGAAAGGAATAAAACTGAACCAGAATACTGTGAAGGAGTATCTAGAAATGTTGGAGGATTCATTTTTCATTACTCGTTGTGTGCGATATGACATCAAGGGGCGTAAGTATATTGATACGCCTCAGAAATATTATTTTGAGGATTTAGGCTTAAGAAATGTACGTATTGGATTCCGACAGGTGGAAGAAACGCATTTGATGGAGAATTTGATATACAATGAACTCCGGATTCGTGGCTATTTAGTTGATGTGGGTGTGGTGTCTACTCGTGTGAAGGATGCAGATGGAGCATATCGCAGGAGTCAGCTGGAGGTTGATTTTGTGTGTAACCGTGGTTCTGAACGCGTATATGTACAGTCTGCTTATCGACTACTTACGGAGGAAAAACGCAAGCAAGAAATGGCTAGTCTCTTGAAGATTGACGACTCTTTTCGCAAGATTATCATCACGGAAGATCTGATTAAACGTCACATGGATGAGAATGGTATAGAATGGGTGAATGTATATGATTTTCTAAAGAATGAGGAATTGTAGAAAAAGGAATAAAATATGAATATGCATAAGTAAAATATCTTGAATGTGCAAATTCCCGTTACGCAAATCATAATCTATGTACGTTGGTTTACTACCTTGTGTGTCAATTGATTTATTTAATGTGAAAATATTTGGGTTGTTCGAGAAATATGTATTAATTTGGTTATTAATAATAGACTATAATATATACTTGAAGCAAAAGAACTTGTTAGTTATGGCTGATTTAAAAAACATATTTGAAAAACGAATCTACAAGGAACACCAGGTAAGATCAATAAATGGTTTGTTCTTTACTGTTGATGAATCCTTGGAGAGTACAGATTATGCACCGTCATATCAGAGAAACTACGTTTGGGATGATGAGAAGGCTACATATTTCATTGAAAGCATTTTTCTAGGAACTGAGATTCCGCCTATTATCTTGTTCAAATCGGAAGATGAGGAGGGGGTTAATAACTACGAAGTTATAGATGGTCGACAGAGATATGAAACTATCAAGAAATTCATTAATAATGAGTTGAAACTGAAAAAGGGAGGATTTCAAAGACTTGGTGATATTCATAATTTTGTGGGGAATACATTCTCAAATTTAGATGAAAGCTATCAAAACCTTTTTAAAGATACAACTATTCGAACAATCGTTTATAGTTTCATAACCGACTACACTTCCGAAGAAGAAGAAATTGTGAAACGAGAAATCTTTCAAAGATACAATTCTGGCATCACACCCCTCCGCACATTTGAGATTGATAAAGCTCAAAATTACTATAATTCACTGAATCAAGCATTAAAGCAAATGCTTGAAGACGATTCTTTTGATCATGTTATCACTAGTGTATTTAAATGGGAGAAAAATAATATTGACCAGAAAGTAATTAAGTTGCGCGAGCTTTTAGTCCTTCACAGGATTCCTATTAACTACTATGCTAATAAAAAACAAAAAGTAATAAGCAAATACTTTGAGTATTTATCATCACAATTGGAAGAAGAGGAATACGATGATATTCTCGATTCAATAAAGACAAAAGTTGGAATACTGTCGAATATAGAAAAAGCTATTATTGATTCTGGTTTATCTTACAACCGTTTGTATGCGGAGTGTATATTTTGGGCTATTTCTGTTATGGAGCAGAACTGTGTAAAATATGATTTTTCCGATAAGTTGATGATAAATCGTCTGATTACTTATTTAAATAGTCATGAGGATGACTTTACAACAGTAAGAAGCTCATTCTATAGAGTTCTTGTAGGTAGATATAAGTCTATTGCCTCTTTCTTTGAAAATGAATATGCTTGTTCTTTTAAATCGTCTATTGAGAATAATGATAATTTTAGGTTGAATAATAAGTTAATCTCATCTGTGACTGGAGATCAGACTGTAGAAACGAAGAGTTTTGAAGAATTACGAATAAAAAAGCCTCAGCCTGTTAGTGTTAGGATTCCGGAACTGATAGATTCATTGAAGAGCCAGCGCTTCTTGATTCGACCGTCATATCAAAGGGCTGACGTAAAGAACAAGAAGAAATCGTCATCAATTATAGAGAGTCTGCTATTAGGGATTATGCTGCCTCCAATTTTTGTTTTCAAAAGAGAAGACGGAACACGTGAGGTCGTTGATGGACAACAAAGACTTCTGAGCATCATTGCCTATCTTGGTGAGTCATATATTGATGAGAAAGGCAAGAAACAAGAACCTTTCCTGTGCAATTTTAAGCTAGAATTAGGGAAAAATGCTATACTGAAAGATTTGAAAGGTAGTGCTTATGTTGATTTATCAAAGGCAGATCAAAATAGAATTCGCAATTCTTCCGTCTATTTGATAGAAATCAAAGAGGAAAACAATCCGGATTTTGATCCGGTTGATTTGTTTGTTCGTTTGAATAATAAACCATATCCTATACCTGCGGACTCCTTTGAGATGTGGAATTCATTTGCACCAAGAGAACTTATCAATCTTGTTAAGTCTGCGGTTTCATACAATAATAAATGGTTCTATTTCAGAAAGGACAATGCTCAGATGGAGAACGAAAATCTCTATACTACACTGGCTTACTTCCAATACCAGTATCAACTACATGGCATTACAGATGGAGAAATAGCACCCGATAAGACAATAGAGTCATTTGTTGTGGACAAGCATCTCTCATGTAGATTCAGAACTAGAAATGAGATAACAAAATTATTATACGAAACAGATTCATCGAAATTACTTGATTCTTTCAATCATTTGCAGTTCTCTTTTATTTCAAACCTCTATGATTTGCTAAATGGATCTAATAAGAGTTTGGCAGAACTGAATAGGTCTATGGATGAACTCCTACATGTGGAGAATGGAAAAAGGACTCAAATGGTCTTTTACCTGTTGTGGATTTTATTCCATGATTTATCAAGTGATGTTATTCGCGAGAACAGAAATGCAATCAAGAAAGAATTTGATGATATATATAAATACAAAGACCATTGTAAGGATATAGAAGAATTTAAAAATGCTGTATTGAAGTTCCGTCAGAAATATTCTAGGGAATATTGTTCAATGCATTTCCCTTTAATAGCATTTGTTGGTATCCCCAAAGGTATCAATAACGATACCCCTATCTTACTGCTGAATAAAAAAACGACATATGATAATCGGTTTGAAGTTATTGAAGGTTATTTCGGAGATGAAAAAACGGATAATCAAATAAAACTGAATATAACACGGGAGGGTGTTGATCTAAAATATATTAAAGCTTTTTTGCATAGCCGCTTGTGTTATAATATGTTTAAAATATTTGGTGAGAAATTTTCTGAAGATTTGATTATGTATTGTCGTGTACCATATGTTTCAGAAGAAACTCAATGGAGTATAATAAATTTACATCTATATGCACAATATTCAAGTGGTTCTGTAAGACAATATTATGAAAGAATTCTTGATTTGGTTTTTTACGAATTGTATTTCCCAGAAGCTTTTTCTCAAGTGAATGTTCATATTTTGGATGAAGTAAAAGAGTTCATAGATATTACCGGGCTGTCAAAGACAAGCGATACCTTAAATATAATAGAAAGTGTTTATCGCGAGCAGGCTAACCCCTCAAATATCATGAGTATGTACTTGCTTAGAGCCATTGATATGCCTATCTTGAAAAATGTTGAAAAAAGAGTATAATTAATGAAACGTATCACAAAAATAGAAATTGACAATTATAAGGCTTACGCAACCAAAGAAGTTTTTGAGTTGCCAAAGGGACAGAACTTGCTACTATATGGAGAAAATGGAAGTGGTAAATCTTCACTATTTCGCGCATTGCAGCACTTCATGAAGAGCAGTGTAAATGTGGCCAATCGTTTTGATAATAATTACTACTCTGGCAGAAATGATGGGAAGATCGAGGTCACGTTTTGTGACTATGATTATGTGACTAATAGTATCAACGAAAATACTACGCAGATATTTACTGCTACCGAAGATCCTGAAACCACTACTACTAGGAACACGCTTTTGAAAACGGCATACAGAATAAGTGGATTTCTAGATTATTCTACGTTGTTAAAGGTTTATCTTAATAATGGAGCCAGGCCTAACTTGTTTGATTTGGTAATAGAACTTTTAAGTGACTATATTCCGACAAGACAAGGTTTGACGAATACAATAGGATCGATTGTTAATAGCGTTAACCAAGAAATTGTCAAATGTTATCATCGGACAGATAAAGGGTATAGCAGTTTAAAAAATAGTTATCTTTCACTCCAAACTGCGTTTCCAGACATTATTTCTGATTTGAATGCAGAGTTCAGTCGTTTGATGACGACTTATTTTGTTGGTTTTGATTTGGATATTTCATTAGGTGGTACAAATATTAACCTATTTGAAGGAGGATGCATTCGCGATACACATATCATTGGTGAGATTTACTTGGATGTAACTCATTACGGACAGTGCATGCATGAATACAATAATTCTCTTAATGAGGCGCGGTTGTCTGCAATAGCAATTTGTTTATACTTGGCATCCTTGAAGTTACGTGATGTAAATCATGACGTTAAGATACTATATTTGGACGATGTGTTTGTTGGCTTGGACTCTTCAAATAGGCGCCCCGTAATAAACATTCTTCTCTCAGAATTTCAGAATTGTCAAATTTTAATATCTACGTATGATAAGAGTTGGTATTTGTTGGCCCGCGAGATGATTAATGATGTTACTAGGTGGGAATATAAGGAACTGTATGAAGGGAAAATGGATATTGCAGGAGTAACTCTTCCTAAACCAATAGTCGTTTCTGGAAATTCAGAAATTGAAATGGCAAGAAAGTATTTATATGATAGCCTGAGGCCTGATTATCCTGCAGCGGCTAACTATATGCGTAAGGCTTATGAGAGTTTGTTGTCCAATAAGCTATATCGACCTGCTATTTTAGATGACGACCTTCTTCCTATTGCTGCTTATCATATAGCAGCCCTCATATGTAGAGCTGAAAATTTTTTGAAGCGAATTGCCAATGACTCTTATGCTGGCAATATTTTGGCTAAGCTGACAGTTTTGAAAACGCACTTAAGGCCGATGCTTCATCCTTTATCACATTATGCCCCTGATGAACCGGTTTATAAGTCTGAGTTGATGCAGGCAGAACAATTATTTAGCGAGATATCAACACTTTTGGAAGCTGCAGATTATAAGAATAGATGTAAGGTGGTTGTTCCAAAACATGGAAAGCTATTATTACAGATAAGGGGAAGATCTGGATGGAATTATAATTATAAGTTTGATGTAGAAGATCATTTAATATCGTATACTGATGCTGCTGGCGCTAAACTTATTACAGATGTACCTTTGCAAGTAGTTGAGATGATTGAGGGAAAGCCGGATGGTACAACTAAATCCTATTTTTGTAGTAAAAATAGTCGTATATATAAGATAATGCACTATATCAGTATCGATGACTGTGTAACTAAAATTGTTTCTTTTTTGAGTACTCCTGACGGAGGTAATAAGTACGATGCTATCGTATTGCCTAATCATAGTAATATGTTTTTCTGCATTAATGTTACAGCCCCTCCAAATCCTATAATTACTTTTGACAAGGTGTTGACCAATGAATTGTAACGAGAATGATAGTTATGTATTCCTCTATAATTACAAAGGAAGGTGGAATTTATCTTGACTTCATCATTTTAGTTGTGACATTGCGGAATGTAGTATATTTATCACAATACCTATCAAGATAACGAAGACAACTTCTTCAATTTTCCCAGTTACCTTAAGATTTAGGATTCTTATGACGTTCTTCTACTATTTTATGGTAATATTCAAGAACTGGGTGTTTTCTTTGAATTGATGAGTGAGTGAATATTCTCCATTTTGTATCTTAATTAACCGTTTGGATTTAATCGCTTGTATAGTGGCTAATGTCCGATGGTTCTGTTCTCGTTCTATGGGATTTTTTTGGCATCTATAAGAGCCTGTTTAAAAATTAAAGTTTAAAAAGAAAAAGATGATTATTTTTAAGTTACTACACTGTAAATGGTTATGTACTTGATGGATTTAAAAGAAACACAATGGCAAGTTATCAAGAAAATCTTGAATCTGTAAGAAAGGAAGCGAAAATATGATTTACATGAGATATGGAACTCTATTTTCCATCTTGTAAAGATAGACTGTCAGTGGCGAATGCTCCCTTCTTATTTTGTTCCTTGGGCGTTGGTTTATTACTATATATCGCAAATGAACCTTCTTTGGCGAATTTGATTTGCTGCTGAATGACTTACGTGAGAAAGCGCGTGCAAGGACGGGCAAAACGCCGAAGCAAGCGTGGACATTAAGATAGCCAAAGTGTCTGTTGGGACAAGAACTGTTCCCTAATATGATGACAAGGCGGTTTATCTGCTGACCAAATACTTTAAGGAGCTTTGTTGCAACATCAAAATTATTCTTGCCGACGCCGGGATACCAAGGGAGAGATAGCAGAAAAAATCAAAAAAACTTTCGGATATATACTGGAAATAATTGTGAGCGGAATAAGTCAAAAGGCTTTAAACCAATAGGTAATAATAGATGGGGTGCAGAACAACTTTTTTGTGATTTGACAATAATAGAAGACTTTGCAGAAACTACAAACTCACGTTCGATTCGGAAGAAGAAATGGTCAGATTAGCTTCTATAAGAATGTTATTAATAAAAGGGACTATCCATCTGATTGTGTAAATAGAAAACTACGAGAGAAATCCCGTAGTTTTTATTTATATATTAACTTTGTAAAAAGGATATTTTATGGACATTCTGAAAGAATTTTTAAGTAAAGAGTTTCTGTCCCAGTTTAAGACTGGCGAAGATGTAAGCTCTTTCATGAAAGAGCTTCATACTCGTGTCTATGAGCAAATGCTGGAAGCTGAGATGGATAATCTTTAGGTTATGAGAAACACTCCAATCAAGGAAGTCATAGTGGTAACTCCCGCAATGGTAGTTATAGGAAGCAGATTCAAACTGAGATGGATGAATCTGTTATTTAGGTTCCCTGTGATAGGAAAGGTGAATTTGAACCTGTTGTAGTTCCTAAGCATCAATCCCGCGGTTTATCTATTGAACGTCTTGTTCTCTCTCTTTATGCTAAAGTCTGAGTGTATCTGACATTGAGTCGGATATGCAGGAAATATACGGCATAAATCTCTCCACTTCTGCCATCTCTATTATTACTAATAAGGTTGGCCAGGCTGCTTCAGAATGGCAGAATCGTCCTCTTGAGAGCTTATACATGATTGTCTGGATGGCATTGTATTCAAGGTTAGGGAAAATGGCAAGGTAATCAACAAGACTGTTTATCTATGTGTAGGTCTGAATAAGGAAGGCTTGAAAGAAGTATTGGGCATGTGGGTTGGTAAAAATGAGAGTACCGCTTTCTGGATGGGTGTTTTAATGGATCTCAAAGCCCGTGGTGTAAGATATCCTGATTAGGGTTACTGACAATCTGAATGGGTTTACAGAAACCATCAAAGGTGTTTTCACGGCCTCTACCACTCAAATATGTGTGGTACATCAAATCAGAAATTCCTGTCGGTATGTGGTTTGGAAAGAAAAAAAGGAGTTCACCCCTGATTTAAAGAACATCTACAATGGAGCCATTAAAGAAGCCGCAAAGATGGAATTGGATAACTTTGAGCAAAAATGGGGTGGAAAATATCCTTATGCAATACGCTCATGGAGAAATAATTGGGAAGAACTCACTGTATTCTTTGATTTCCCCACCGAGATTAGAAAGATTATATATACTACTAATCTCATTGAAAACCTGAATGGGAAAATCAGAAAGTACACTAAAAATAAGCTGTCATTCCCAAATGATGATGCCTTGAAAAAGTCTGTGTATCTGGTTATTAACAAAATCGAAAAGAAATGGTATCAATCTATTTGAAATTGGACATTGATTTTTAATCAATTTATAACTATATTTGAAAACAGGATTCAAGTATAAAACCTGAATCCTGAAGTTTTCTATTTACACAAAATTCTGGATAGTGCCGAATAAAATTTAAACAGGCTCTAAGGTACAGTTTTAAATATTCTTTGGTCTTTTTCCATTATGATAAATGTTAAGGCACAGGCTAATGTTTCCCATTTGTCAGCTTCTTTTCTCTAAGTTTAACGAGCTCTTTCTTGGTTATCGCTTTCTTTGCCATATCTGTATTCTGCTTCAAGGAGTTATTACTATTGTTTCTGATTTTTGTTTGAGGGACATAATTTTGTCCCCAGTCTGACTTTTAGAGGACAAACTGGGGACAAAATTATAAAATTTAATATGGTATTTTAGGCTTCTTTATGTATATAAAATACTGATTATTAGCTATATAGTGGTTGATTTTATTTTATTGAATTTTCCAAGGTGTATTTTGTAATTAGCTGATAATAAACGGTTTAAATTTTGCTATTTGCCGATGCAGAAATGCGCAAATATATTTTGCAGCACCATATCATTTGTCACTTCCCCTGCTATATCGGATAAATGGAAAATACATTCGCGTATGTCTTGTGAAAGAAAATCTCCGGAGATATTTGCGTTCAATCCTTCTTGTACCCGGTGAATTGCATCCAGCGCACGTGTTAGTGCTTCGTAATGGCGGATGTTTGTTACAATGACATCATTCTGGGTGACTGTTGGTAAATGAGCGGCTGCTACGAGTCTCTGTTGGAGTTCATCCGTGTGCAAACGTTGTTTCGCAGAAATAAAAATAGATTCTATTTCCGAACCTATATGCTCAGAAAATTGTGAGGCAAGTTCGTTTTTCTGAGTTTCATTTATCAGTTCTACCTTATTAAAGACTAAAATCAATTGTTTGTGTTCACAACGAGGAAGAATCTTATCGGAGAGCAGTGTTAACTGTGAAATTGCGTCAGCCGAATCAATCATCCACAGTACAATCTCTGCCTGATCGAGTTTTTGAAAAGTCCGTTCGATACCCAGGCTTTCGATCGTATCACTGGTCTCCCGGATACCGGCTGTATCGATAAAACGGAAAGTGATGCCACCTATATTCACAGTATCCTCGATGACATCCCGTGTAGTGCCGTGAATATCGCTTACAATAGCCTTGTCTTCATTCAGCAGGACATTCAGTAGAGTTGATTTTCCTGCATTGGTTTCTCCGATAATAGCTACCGGTACACCATTTTTTATGACATTCCCTACACTGAACGAATTGGCCAGACGTGCAATGACTTCTTCTATCTCGTCAGCCAGTCGGCGTAGGGCGGAACGGTCCGCAAACTCTACATCTTCTTCACTGAAGTCCAGCTCCAGTTCAATCATTGAAGTGAAGTTCAGCAGTTTTTCACGTAGAGTTGTCAATTCTTTGCTAAAGCCACCGCGCATTTGACTCAAGGCAAGACGGTGGGTAGCAGCAGAGGAAGAGGCAATCAGGTCGGCAACGGCTTCGGCCTGACTTAAATCCATTTTACCATTAAGAAACGCTCGTTGAGTATATTCTCCCGGTTGTGCCATGCGACACCCGTTCTTAATCAGTAGTTGCATCACTTGTTGTAAAATATAAGATGATCCGTGACAGGTGATTTCAGTGCTGTCTTCCCCTGTATAAGAGTGTGGAGCTCGGAAGAGACTGACAAGAACTTCATCTATCATTTCTTCTCCGTTATAAATTCGGCCGAAAGTAAGCGTATAAGGTTTCTGTTCACTCAGCAGCTTTCCGGATTTGGCCGGGGTAAAAATACGGCCGGTGATGGTAATAGCTTCAGGACCGGAAACACGAATGCTTCCGATGGCTCCTCCTTGAGCGGTTGCTATGGCGCAAATTGTGTCTTGATTCATTATCTAATTCATTTTGAGAAGCAAAGATAGAGCTTTCTTGGTAAAAAACAGAGCAAACAGATAGAAGTTATACTTTATTATTTTATCTTTGTTCGCATACAGCAAGACAAACTTTATAGCTATGGAACACACACTGGATTCATTCTCGGATACCGGAGACCTTGAGAATTTGAAAGATAATTATCAGAAAATCACTTCTGTCCTGGCAGGACATCAGATTGCATTTTGGGAATATGACATTCCTACAGGAGAGTGTAATTTCACAGATGAATATTTCCATATTTTAGGGTTGAAGGAGGCCGGAATCATATTCAGAGATATTAATGACTTTTATCGGTTTGCCCATCCGGAGGATGTTATCTCTTATCAAACGACTTTTGCGCGGATGCTTGAATCGGAAACCAAAATCTCCCAAATTGTGGTACGTTGTGTAGGGAGGCAAGGAGAAACAATTTGGCTTGAAGATAATTTTATTGCTTATAAGAAGAATAAGGAGAATGGCTCTGATAAAATTATAGCATATACTGCCAATATCACTTCACGTTGTGAAAAAGAAGCACAGATCAGGCAGCTTGAGGAACGAAACCGGAAAATTATTGAAGCACTACCGGAGTTCATATTTATTTTTGATGATAATTTTTTTATTACGGATGTATTGATGGCACCCGATACAGAGTTGTTGCATCCGGTGGAAGTGTTGAAAGGAGCAGATGGGCGATCTATTTATTCTTCTGAGGTCAGTGACTTGTTTATTAGCAGTATTCATGAATGCCTAAAAAGTGGGAAGTTAAAAGAAATAGAGTATCCTGTGGATGTCGAAGCCGGCAGACATTTTTTTCAGGCACGCATTGCTCCGTTTGAGGGAAATAAGGTGCTGGCCTTGATTCATGATATTGGTGATCGGATGCGACGTTCGCAAGAGCTACTTGAAGCCAAGCAACGGGCAGAAGAGGCTGATCGGATGAAATCAGTATTTCTGGCCAATATGAGTCATGAGATACGTACTCCTTTAAATGCTATTGTGGGCTTTTCGGAAATTATAGCTTTGACTGAGGATGAAAAGGAGAAAGAAGAGTATTTAGGGATCATTCAGCAGAATAGCAATCTACTGTTACAACTGATTAATGATATTCTCGATTTGTCACGAATCGAGTCGGGTAAGTCGGAAATGCATTGTCAGTTGACGGAAATGAGCGGATTGGTAGATGAAGTGGATAAAGTACATCGTCTTAAAATGAAGAAAGGAGTCGAGCTGAATGTGATTCATCCATCAGAAGAGATTTGGATTTCGACAGATAGGAATCGGGTGACGCAGGTATTGTTCAATTTCTTGTCGAATGCAATTAAAAATACCATTGAGGGTAGCATTACTTTCGGACTTGTAAAAGAGGAAGAATGGGTTAAACTTTATGTAACAGATACCGGCTGCGGTATTTCCAAAGAGAAATTACCTTTGATATTTACCCGCTTTGAGAAGTTGAATGATTTTGTACAAGGAACAGGGCTGGGATTACCTATCTGTAAGAGTATTGTAGAGCGGTTGGGCGGTCGGATTGAAGTGGAATCCGAGCTTGGGCAGGGGAGTACTTTCATTCTTTATTTGCCCAATAGGCAAGTACAGGAAGTTGTGGTTGGCAAAAGAGAAAACGCAGCGGGTAATATGGGAGTGGAGAACCGGCAGAAGAAGATACTGATTGCGGAAGATGTGGAGTCCAGTTATCTGCAGATTAATGCCTTTCTGAAAAAAGAATATACGATTCTTTGGGTGCCTAATGGAGAAGAAGCTGTGAAGAGTTTCATACGCGAGAAGCCCGACTTGATTTTGATGGATATCCGAATGCCGGTGATGAATGGTATTCAGGCAACAGCAAAAATTCGTGCTATCTCGCAAGAGATACCGATTATAGCAATTACAGCATATGCCTTTTGTCCGGAAGGAGAGCGAGCTCTTGAAGCAGGGTGTAATGAAGTGATTGCAAAACCATATCCTCTGGAGAAGCTGAAAGAAACGATCGAAACTTATTTATAGGAGGGAGGAATAGTCGGTCTTTCAATGCAACAATTTATCATATAGTATGTTCTGTAGTAAATAATGCTATAAAGATAAATTGGATTATGAAGAAAGTAGTACTAATCGGGGCCAGCGGCTTCGTCGGTTCGGCTATTCTGAATGAAGCTTTGAACCGTGGATTCCATGTGACGGCGGTAGTTCGTCATCCTGAAAAGATCAAGATAGAGAATGAAAATCTGGAAGTGAAGAGAGCTGATGTTTCTTCATTGGATGAAGTCTGTAAGGTTTGTAAAGGTGCTGATGCCGTGATCAGTGCTTTCAACCCGGGGTGGAATAATCCCGATATATACAAGGAAACCATTGAGGTTTATCTGACGATTATCGATGGTGTAAAAAAGGCTGGAGTTAATCGTTTTTTGATGGTGGGTGGTGCCGGTTCACTGTTTATTGCTCCCGGCATCCGACTGGTCGATTCGGGAGAAGTTCCCGAAAAGATATTGCCTGGTGTGAGAGCCTTGAGTGATTTTTATCTTGATTTTCTGAAGAAAGAAAAAGAGGTTGACTGGGTTTTCTTCTCGCCGGCGGCAGATATGGCTCCTGGAGTACGTACAGGCAGATATCGTCTGGGGAAAGATGAGATGATTGTGGATATGGTAGGTAACAGTCATATATCTGTGGAAGATTATGCGGCTGCCATGATTGATGAGCTTGAGAAGCCGGAGCATCATCAGGAGCGTTTCACCATAGGGTACTGAGCGGACGGTATTTTTCAAGGAAATTGAGATATAGCTTTGCACATCCCCGGGCATCGGAAAGTGCTTCGTGGTGTTTAAGTTCGATGCCTTCCCGTTCGCAACAGGCGCTTAGGTTGACCGGCTTGTATCCTAAAGAACGATAGATGCGGCAGGTACATTCCCAACGTTCAGGAAGCGATAACTCATCATAATCCAGTCCGTACATCCGCATGGTATTCTTCAGTACATTGCGGTCGAATTGTTCATTGTGCGCAACTACTACGTTGCCTTGTAAACGCTTTTTGACTTCGGGATAGATGGCATGAAATCCCGGGAGTGACTCTGTCATTCCCGGAGTTATTCCATGTACAAGCATATTTGCACGCCAATATTCATTCTCCGGTGGTTGAATCAGGCTGTAATATTCGTCTGTAATCTCTCCGTCTGTAACGGTAACGATACCTACCGCACAAGCACTTTCCATGTATCCTGTGGCGGTTTCAAAGTCAATGGCGGCAAATGATAAATTCATCAGATTCGATCGAGAACTGTTTTAATTAATGTATCGATGGTATTCTTATAGCCTGTGTTCGCTTCTTTGATCAAGCGGTTGGCTATAACCATACAAACGGTCATGGCTTTGTGTCCCATCAGTTTGCTGAGGCCGGCAAGGGCGGAACTCTCCATTTCGAAGTTGGTTATCTTGTAACCTTTATATTCAAACTTTTCGATTTTATCATTCTGCTTAGGGTCCGCCAAGGGAATACGGAGTTCGCGTCCTTGCGGTCCGAAGAAACCACCGGCTGCAATAGTAACACCGCGCACCATATCTTCTTGGGCAATACGGTCTATTAATTCTGCATTGGCATCAATAACATAAGGTGCAGGAGCACACATGTTACCGGACCAACCCATGTGATTCAGAAATGCCCGTTCAAAGGGAAGGTCACAAACAGCATTGCGTCCGGCATAAAAGTTCAACAGTCCGTCAAAGCCGATTGACTTTTCAGAACAGACGAATGTGCCGACCGGTGTGTTGGGTTGCAATCCTCCGCATGTACCGATGCGAACTAACTCTAAAGAGCGGAGGTACTCTTTTTCTTCCCGAGTCTGGAAGTCGATATTTGCCAAAGCATCCAATTCATTGACTACGATATCGATATTGTCACAACCGATACCGGTAGAAACGACAGTTATCCGTTTGCCTTTATAAGTTCCGGTAACCGTTTTAAATTCGCGGCTTTCCACTTCACATTCTTTATTTTCCAAGTGAGAAGCTACGAGTGCCACCCGTCCGGGATCACCTACCAATATTACTTTGTCTGCCAACCATTCCGGCTTTACATGCAAATGGAATACCGAACCGTCTTCGTTGATAATTAATTCGGAGGAAGGAAAATACTTTTTCATGTTATTGAAAGGTTTTAGTTTAATAAATATGTTCACCACAAACTACATGGATTAACCGCTTGTTTCCCGAGATTGTTCTCTCCGGCGGTTATACTGCTCTCAGTTGTTTGTGGTGAAATGCTTTCTCTAATCGCTCAACGGTTTACTGGTAGCTCCACCGATAGGTTTAGCTATGTTTTCACGCATTGATGTATCAGCTTGAATATTTTTCATTTTATAATAATCCATAATACCGAGATTTCCACTACGGAAAGCTTCAGCCATGGCCTTTGGAACTTCCGCTTCTGCCTGAATTACATTAGCACGGGCCTCTTCCGCTTTGGCTTTCATTTCTTGTTCGGTAGCCACAGCCATTGCGCGGCGTTCTTCCGCTTTTGCCTGCGCGATATTCTTGTCGGCATTTGCCTGGTCTATTTGCAGGGCAGCACCAATATTCTTACCTATATCAATATCAGCGATATCAATAGAGAGAATTTCAAATGCAGTACCGGCATCGAGTCCTTTGCGCAGCACTAGTTTTGATATGGAATCAGGATTCTCAAGTACTGACTTATGGTTTTCAGAGGAACCGATTGACGAAACGATACCTTCACCTACACGTGCCAGGATTGTATCTTCGCCGGCACCACCCACCAATTGGCGAATATTGGCACGTACCGTCACACGTGCTTTGGCTATCAGCTGGATACCGTCTTTCGCAACAGCTGTTACGGGTGGTGTGTCGATAACTTTAGGATTAACCGACATCTGCACGGCTTCGAAGACATCGCGACCTGCAAGATCAATTGCAGTAGCCATTTGGAATGGAAGTTCGATATTGGCCTTCGATGCAGATACCAATGCATGGACTACCCGTTCTACGTGTCCGCCTGCCAGATAGTGTGCTTCAAGTTCATCACGGGTGATGTTGCTCAGACCTGCTTTATGTGCTTCAATCATACCCGGTACGATGATGTATGGCGGAACATTACGGATACGCATCAGAAAAAGTTGTACCAAAGAGATATTAACTCCTGATACTTTGGCTGATAGCCATAGGAAAAAAGGTACATAATGAAAGAAAAGAACCAGGAAGATAATACCTCCCGCTATCAAGAAGATAGTCAGATACATAGGTTCGACATTCATAATTGTGCTTGATTTTAAGTGAATATTAGGATTTTAATTTTTCGACAAAGATTATTCCATCAGTGATCCGATTGACAACAATCGGAGTTTTTTCATTCAGTAATCCGTCCATTGACTTGACCTCTATGATATTGCCATTGATTTCAGCATTGCCAATTTGAGCCAGTCGGGTAATCGTGATACCTGTATCGCCAACTTTTACTTTTTCGGCAGCGCTTCGGTCTATTTTGGATGTTATGTCTTTCTTCAATGCCAATTTATCCAAGGTTTTCGACCGCATGAACCAGACAAGCGAGCCGATACAGGCAATTCCCGATATAATAAGTGTTATAAACCCTGCACCTGTTCCCAGGTTAGCAAAAGCATAATAGTTTGCATAGATAATGCAGACCAAAGCTGAAATACCGGCGAGGCTGATACCCGGAATTACGAACAGTTCAACTAAAAAGAGTATTACTGCGGCGGCTATCAGTGCAATGATGATCAGTACATCCATAGTTTGTTATTTTAAGTTTTGTTTTTCTGCATTCCGGACTTCAATAGCCTGTTTATCCAGTTCTTCTGACATCTGAAGTACCCTCTTCTCAAGATCGCGGATAGCCGGTGCCATTTTACTTTGTTCGTCTTTATTAGACCGTGCGAATCCTTCACGCTGGCTCTTCAGTTTACCGGTTTGCTGGCGGTAATCTTTTTCCATCTGTTCATATTTCAGGTACAGTTGTTTGGCTTTTGGAGACTTGAAATCCGTTAAGTGATGGTAGGTAGAGTGGTCATCAATGATAAATTCAAAATCAAAGTTTTGTTCTACAGCCGGTTTATGGTTGATAACCGCTTCAAGTCGTTGACGGGCATCATCCACTATTTTAGAGTCTTTCCAAGTGCTCTCTAGAGAATGGAGTTGGGCTAGTTCAATCATTTTTTCCGGTTCCATAGCTTCGTAGTTGTAAGTTCGTTTAGAATCATTGGGTACGAATACGTAGATACAAACTTTATCTTCAGGTTGATACCTGTCAGAAGCAAACCATCCTAAATTATTATATTCATCAATGACATACATGTAGTCGTTATAAGGTGAGTTGAAAGGCATACCCACGTTTTCCGGTACCAGATAGGTATCAGTATTTGTGTTATATCGGGTTACAAAAATGTCATATCCTCCCATGGAGCCATCACCATCCGAGGCATAATAAATGGTCACTCCATCCGACAGGACATACGGATAATTGGCATTTCCGGAGGCGTTGATACTTCCCGGAAGTGGTTTTCCCTGACTCCACTCGTCCAGCATCTTGGTTTTAGACAGAATATTCAGACTCTCTTCTCCCTGCTCGCTGTAGTAAATACGGTTTCCGATTTCTGTTTCGTAAACTGTTCCCGGATGATAGCCTTTCGTCTTGAAATAGTCATTGTAAGTGAAGAGCTTTCCGGATTCTTCACTGATTTTATAAGCTTTGAGGAAATTGGCTTTGTCTATTACAAAACTGTCAATAACACATACGTCTTCCACCCCTTTCAGCATGCGAAGGTTTCCTTTAGCCTTTTCTAAAAGCTGCTCGGCTTCTTCTGTCGGTTTTTTGCGTTTAGACAAGTCTGCAATGTATTCTTCGTAGCAATCTACTGCATCTTGAAAGCGGTATAAATCATTATAAGTCTGAGCCAGATATAGCTGTCCGCTCGGAATGCGTTTCTTTACTGCCGTCTCCAGGTATTTTAGGGCCTCGGCAGCATTACCTGTTTTGAGGCAACACACACCGTACCATAGGTTGTAATTACCGTTTGCCGGTTGCGATTTGACATATTTTTGAAAAACAGGTTTGGCTTCAGCGTATTGCCCTCTGCCATACATGCCTCTTGCTTGTTCCAAAGTTTGTGCCGATAGGCTTGTCAGGAGAAAGCATAATAGAAAGAATAGGATATTTTTTTTCTTCATAAATGGTCTTGGGTTATTATTCAGAAGTTCAAAAATACAAATTAATTGGAAATAAACCTTTTTTCTCTTCTTCTATTATGTTAATTCTTCTTTAAATCATTCTTTTCTCTTACTTTTGCAGCCGATTTTTCAAGAGAGTTATGGCACAGTTTACGGAAGAAGAGAAAACCATTCGGCGTATCGAAAAGCGTTTTAACAAAGGTATGGTTCAATATGGGTTGATTGAAGAGGGTGACAAAGTGCTTGTTGGCCTTTCAGGAGGAAAAGATTCCCTGGCATTAGTCGAATTGCTGGGTAAACGTTCGCATATTTTCAAACCTCGTTTTTCGGTGGTAGCTGTACATGTGGTTATGAAGAATATTCCATACCAGAGTGATTGGGACTACCTCCGTGAACATGCTGAAAAGAATGGTGTTCCTTTAGTTGTCTACGAGACTTCTTTCGACCCTTCTACCGATACGCGTAAATCACCTTGTTTTCTCTGTTCATGGAACCGGAGGAAAGCTCTGTTTACTGTTGCTAAAGAGCAGGGTTGCAATAAAATAGCCCTTGGACACCATATGGACGATATTTTGGAAACTTTATTAATGAACATTACCTATCAGGGTGCATTCAGTACAATGCCACCACGTTTGGTAATGAACAAATTTGATATGACCATTATTCGCCCGATGTGCCTGGTGCATGAAGCGGATTTGTTGGAGTTGGCGCAAATACGGGGATATCGCAAACAAGTGAAAAATTGTCCTTATGAATCCCAATCGAGCCGTAGCGATATGAAGGGGATACTCCGACAATTGGAAAAGATGAATCCGGAGGCTCGGTACAGTCTGTGGGGGAGCATGACAAATGTACAGGAAGAATTGTTACCCAAAGAAGTGGAGTTTTAATTTTGAATAAAATATGAAAGGTATTTATGCTATTTCGTTGTTAGTCGTTTCCAACATTTTTATGACATTTGCCTGGTACGGGCATTTGAAGCTACAGGAAACAAAAATAATCAGTAATTGGCCTTTGTATGGCGTGGTTTTGTTTTCATGGGTGATTGCGTTGGCTGAGTATTCTTGTCAGGTTCCTGCCAACCGGCTGGGGTTCAGCGGAAACGGAGGGCCGTTTTCATTGATGCAACTTAAAATTATCCAAGAGGTGATCACACTGATTATATTTACCGTTTTTTCTACCTTATTATTTAAAGGGGAGTCACTGCATTGGAATCATGTGGCAGCTTTTGTCTGCTTGATAGCAGCGGTATATTTCGTGTTTATGAGGTAGGCGGTTTGTGCCGGTATGGGGTGTCAAAAGCATTTGGTTTGATATGCAGATAGATGTATTTGTTATCCTATCCGTTTATACCATTTAAAGCGGTTTGTTTTTCTTAGTATCTCTAGTGAAAATGGTAGGGAGCTTATCTTGGACCACATGCCCGGGTATGTGGGTTCGTGAACGCGTACCCGAGTTGAGATAAAGATGCTTTAAAAAGAGATAATATGCTTATTGATAATGCGTTATTCTTGCTTCGGAATCAACTTGCTTTTTTGGTAATTTCTGTGCCGGTCATTCTGAATACCTGCTCCCATGGGGCCGGTTATGGGAGCAGGTATTCGCGCTATTTGTCAAGATATTGCTTCATGTTTTTTGTAAAATAGCTTTTCACCTCCCCTTTTTCATCACTGTAGATAAAATAAGCACCTATGTTGGGGTGTGATTTTGTAAAAGCTTCCGCTTCATCCAGCCCCATTACCATAAAAGCTGTGGCTAATGCGTCGGCAGTCATACAATCGTCGGCAACTACGGTTGCTGAAAGAATATTATGTTGAACCGGATATCCGGTACGTGGGTCGATGGTGTGGGCATACTTCTTGCCATCTTTGTAGTAAAAGTTGCGATAGTTTCCGGAAGTTGCTATACCTACATTGGTCAGTTTTAATGTTGTTTGTATCTCTTGGTTAAGCGACAAGGAATCGTCTACAGGCTTGTTTATGCCGATTCTCCATGCTTCCTCTTTGGGATTCACCCCTTTTACCACCAGTTCGCCACCTATATCTACCATATAGTTTTTGATACCTTTGCTATCCAAATACCGGGCTACTACATCTACGGAATATCCTTTGGCTACAGCACTACAACTTAGCATCACCCGAGGGTCTTCTTTGATCACTTTGCCGTTTTCCAGTTTAACTTTTTGGTATCCTGTGATTTGGAGTAGACTATCTATCATGATCGAGTCGGGGAAGGCTCCTTTTTTGAAACCGAATCCCCAGGCATTGGCTAATGGAGCTACTGTGATATCGAAAGCTCCGCGAGTTTCGGCTGAGATCTCCATAGATCGGTTAAAACAGGTTTGGAAGAAAGTGTCTGTGACGATTTCTTCATTACGATTAACACGGGTAATGACAGATGTATCATTGAATGGAGAAAGTGAACCGTCGAATTTTTTTAATTCGGCATCGATCTCTGCTTTCAGATTGCCGTCATATTGATAGGTAATATTATATACTGTGCCGAATACAAGCCCATTGATACTGTTGTAAGGTATTTGTTTATTTCGTTGGGCTAGTATCCAAATTGTTCCCAACAGCAGGATAGCCAGCCAAATGAAGCTTTTTCTTGTTTTCTTTTCCATAATAAGTAAAAAGTAAGTAAGCAACAAATCTGTTTATGATTACACAGCCTTTTGTTGTTTGAGGTTGATAGCTAATTATTAAAAAATAAGTGTTCGATTAATATTTTCGTTCCAATAAGGATCAGTATGATTCCTCCCCATAATTCAGCACGAAGTTTTCTGGCAATGCCGCATCCGAAGCGAATGCCGAAGATTAATCCTATAAGGGACATAAAAAAAGAAACAAATCCGATGATTCCTGCCGGGTAAAGGATAGACGAACAGCTTTTGATACCCAGAAAAGCAAAGGATACTCCTACGGCCAATGCATCAATGCTGGTTGCAACGGCCATTGTTATCACTACTTTCAGGCTTGCAGGGTTAAATCTTTGGCAGCAATCTTCTTCTTTAAAAGATTCTTTGATCATTCGTCCGCCTAGAAAGGCCAGAATAGCAAAGGCAATCCAGTGATCGACCGATTCGATAAGGTGGCTGAATGTGCTTGCTCCTAACCACCCCAATAAAGGCATTATAGCCTGGAAAAGTCCGAAAAAAAATGCCATGATGAGCATAGGCCGCCATTGAATACGCCTTAAAATAATACCACTTGCAATAGAGACAGCGAGGCAATCCATCGCTAAACCAATTGCAAGTAGCCAAATCTCTAATCCTGTCATGTCGTTAAAATGGTAATTTATAAATCAGTGTATATGTGATACCTATGTTTGAGGAGTCATATTCACCAAAACCCGGTACATACCATGGATTTCCATGTTCGCTGATTGAGCCCGCTGTTTTAAATTTAAAGCGTAAGGTCCATCCCATATAGAAGCTTTTATAGATTTGAACATTGACTCCGGCCACCAGCTCAAGCCATTGCATGTTAGATTTCAGTCCGTTGTAATGATAAGGTACGCTTCCTCCCCAAATGCCGTCTATCAATCCGGGATTAGCCATACTGCCTCCATAAATAGGGTCAGAAAAAGGTGTACTTGAGATGTCGTACTTGAAACTGCTAAATCCATAACGTAGTCCTACATACAAATATTCTTTAACAACATTATAGTCAGCCCCAACGCGAAAATAAGGAGCGGCACTTTTATAATGGATACCGGTATCACTCCAGGTATCTGTTTGTCCGAAACCGATTTCTACTGTAGGAATAAATTTCTTTTTTAAGTTTACTCTCACATTTACCTCAGAACTTAGAAAATCTCCTCCGAGTAGTTTACTGCCCAACCCGAATAAGTCCACACCGACATACGTTCCATTGTAAAAGGGAATCGTATCCGCTTTTATCTCCTCTTTTGCTTTCTGCTTGACAGCAGGACGTGCACCGGGTCTTTGCTGTTGTGCTTGGAGCGGAAGGCTGAATATGAGGCACAGCAGGCTAACGATTGTAGCGGTAGAATATTTTGAGATTTTCTGTTCCATTAATGTTAGCTGCATTTGATTTGATATATAGAGAGTCTATGCTATGATATTTCTTTTTATTGGTTTCCGTATAATCAATCGGATGAATACTGATGATATTTTGTTTCATACTGTATCCGCAATCCATCGACTGAAAGTAAGGAGTATTGGTTTGCAGGATCACCATCGTATCTCTTAACAACCGGGTGTAATGAAACACAAGAATAGTCGAGTCACTTGTATAGCGTAGTGGGAGAGCGATATCATGTACCTTTTTCTGGTTATTGATGATTATTGAATCAGTTCCGAATGCTGTCACACTCAATGAATCGAGGGTGTCATTCAGTACAGCCTTGGTTTCCGGATTGATGGTATACATTTTGGCGTAGACCATCGGGCGTCCGGTCATGGAGCAATCACTCTCTTCCGAGCAAGCCGAAAGGATAGCCCCCGTTAGTGGATAGGCTACCATCAGGAAGAGTACCAGTTTTATTAATTTTTTCATCGTACAGGTTTCATTAATCGTTCGTTATATTATTTTTTCTATCTGATAATTATTGCGTTCCGGGGCGTTGCGTGAAATCAGTTCGCCAAGAAATCCTGCCAAAAAGAGTTGTGTTCCAATAATCATGGCAGTCAACGACAGATAGAAATAGGGAGAATCTGTTACCAGCCGATAAGGCATACCGTGATTCATACTATATAATTTACTGGCTCCGACAATAACCACTGAAATAAATCCCAGTATAAACATCAATGAGCCTAATAAACCGAAAAAGTGCATTGGTTTAATTCCAAACTTTGAGAGGAACCAAAGAGAGATTAAATCGAGATATCCGTTAAAGAAGCGATTCCATCCTCCAAATTTAGTTTTTCCGAATTTACGTGCTTGATGGTGCACCACTTTTTCGCCTATTTTCTGGAATCCGGCATTCTTAGCCAGATACGGGATGTAGCGATGCATCTCTCCGTATACTTCGATGTTTTTTACAACAGCTTTGCGATAAGCTTTCAATCCGCAATTAAAGTCGTGCAGATTATGAATCCCTGAAACTTTACGTGCCGTGGCATTAAATAGTTTGGTAGGTAGAGTTTTCGACAGCGGGTCGTATCTTTTCTGTTTATAGCCTGAAACAAGGTCATATCCGTCTTCAGTAATCATACGGTATAATTCCGGTATTTCATCGGGACTATCCTGTAGGTCGGCATCCATCGTGATCACCACATTTCCTTCGGCACGTTCAAAGCCACAGTACAGAGCCGGGGATTTTCCGTAGTTTCGTCGGAATTTGATCCCTTTCACAGTGGACGACTGTTTCTGAAGCTCTTCGATAATTTCCCAAGAACGGTCGGTACTACCATCATTTACAAAGATAACTTCGTATGAAAAGCCATTGGCCTTCATCACTCTTTCAATCCAAGCAAAAAGCTCCGGAATGGATTCTTCTTCATTGAACAATGGTACGACAACAGATATATCCATTTTACTTATAAATTAGATATTACAAACTATAGAGGTTGCACCTCCGGTGATTTGGGCTTTCTCATCACAAACAAGGCAGTGGGGACAGCCAATATGCTGCCATAGAACACATTCTGTGACATCAGTTGCATAGTAATGTCTATCGGTGTCAATGTACTGATCATTTCCATCACTTCTTTCAGTTGGCTGATGTACCCTTCTATTCCCGGTACTTCTTTATTGGTCAGTTCGTCAAACATTCCCATGTAAGTGTTTACAATGAAACCATGGTCGATGAACCGGAAATAAATGTAGTGGGCCACTGCCGTGAGGAGTGCCGCAAACATATACATAAAAACGATGAATACCCATGCTTGCAGGAAGCGGATCGAGCCGCCACATACTTTGTCACGATAGGTACGTGCATAATAATATCCCATGAACGGAACTCCTAAAGTAAGCCCGAAAAACAGGAATAAAAGAAACGGAATGGACAATCCCAATGGGAATAGAATGAACTTAAGTATCCAGTATACTCCCATATAGGTGCCAAAATGCATGGCATATTTTTGTAAGTTACTTCTGCTTTCTGTCATTTTATTAATAAATAGCGCACAAAGGTACAAATAATATTGTTTGGTATGGAATTTATGCCTGTTAAAGTTAATAAAGCTATCCGGTCAGAAAAAAAACATTTTTTTTCGATTTTAAATATCTGAAAAGTAGGAGCTTACCGGTAAAGCATGCAAAAAAGTACCGATCCCCTATTGCAGGTTTAATAAAAATACCTACCTTTGCACTCGGGTAAGTCCTATACGGCCAGCTCCCTTCGAATCCTCCAGGGCTTGATCGCAGCAAAGGTAGTTGGTTGTAGCGGCGCGATATAGTAAGCTTACCCACTTGCCTCTTTAGCTCAGTTGGCCAGAGCACGTGATTTGTAATCTCGGGGTCGTTGGTTCGAATCCGACAAGAGGCTCAAAAAAGGAAAAGCATCTCGGCACTGCCGGGGTGCTTTTTTGCGTTTATTCTTCTGATGGTTCATGAAAAAGGAAAGGGATGAACCTGTTGATACATCCCTTTTCGCATTTACATTCAATTATTATAAATAACTAACCTTTTATAATGCTATGCTATCATGATTTTGTTTAGCCTTTTACTACAATTCGTTTATATCCGTATACGGCGCGGTCTCCCAACTCTTCTTCAATACGAAGCAGCTGATTGTATTTTGCCATACGGTCCGAACGGCTTAAAGAACCGGTCTTGATTTGTCCGCTGTTGGTTGCTACGGCAATATCTGCAATGGTTGCATCTTCTGTTTCGCCTGAGCGGTGTGAAGTGACCGTCGTATATCCATGGCGGTGTGCCATTTCAATAGCGTTCAGTGTCTCTGTCAGTGAACCGATTTGATTAACCTTGATCAGGATAGAGTTAGCGCAACCCTTTTCGATACCTTTTGCCAGGAAGTCAACGTTAGTTACGAATAAATCGTCGCCTACCAACTGACAGCGATCCCCGATGCGTTGAGTCAATTTCTTCCAGCCTTCCCAGTCATTTTCGCTCATACCATCCTCAATGGAATCAATCGGATATTCGTTGATAAGTTTTTCCAAATAGTCAATTTGTTCGTCAGCTGTACGTTTTTTGCCTTTTTCACCTTCAAATTTGGTGTAATCGTAAATGCCGTCATGATAGAATTCGGAAGAGGCGCAGTCCATGCCAATCATTACATCTTTGCCCGGTTCGTAGCCTGCAGCTTTGATAGCGGCAAGAATAGAGTTAAGTGCATCTTCTGTTCCTTCCAGGTTGGGAGCAAAACCGCCTTCATCACCGACAGCTGTACTCAGACCACGGTCTTTCAATACTTTTTTCAAAGCATGGAATACTTCGGCACCCATGCGCAACCCTTCTTTAAAAGAACTTGCACCTACCGGACGGATCATAAACTCCTGGAAGGCTATCGGAGCATCACTGTGTGAGCCTCCATTAATGATGTTCATCATTGGTACAGGCAATACATACGTATTCGTACCTCCGATGTATCTGTAAAGAGGAATATCGAGATAGTTGGCAGCAGCTTTAGCTACGGCAAGCGAAACACCCAGAATAGCGTTGGCACCCAGTTTGGCTTTTGTCTTTGTTCCATCCAATGCCAACATGGCATGATCAATGCCTATTTGGTCGAGGGCCGACATACCGATCAGATGCGGAGCAATGACTTTATTGACGTTCTCTACTGCTTTCTGTACACCCTTGCCGCCATAACGATGTTTATCACCGTCGCGGAGTTCAAGCGCTTCGTGTTCACCGGTCGATGCACCCGATGGAACGGATGCACGTCCCATAATGCCTGATTCCAATACTACGTCTACTTCTACTGTAGGGTTACCTCTTGAGTCGAGAATTTCTCGTCCTGTAATTTTTTCTATTTTCATTGTTTCTCTTGTTTTTTAGTCTCTGCAAATTTACTCACTTATGGGAAGCGGAAGAATCACTATTAATAGGTATTCCGTTCGGGTTCTTTCCCTATAAATCAGTATCATTACTTTTATATTATAAAACAAAGAAAAGAGAAGAAAGGTTCAATCGTCTTCTATTTTGACCCCTAGTAGAGGTAACAGATCTATTGCTTGTAACGAACTGACTATGGCTCCTTTCAGATCGGCTATATTGAGTTGAATACCTGCTATTCTAGAGTTTCTCAGGTCGATACCTTTGAGTGAAGTGTGCGAAAAGTCGGCTTCTAACAATTCGCAAGTATCAAAAGCTGCCGGCATCAGTTTGCTGTCATTCAGGCTGCCGTTTCGGAAATTGCAATGGCTGAAACGGGCTGTTCGCATTTTTACCATGGAGAGATTGATGTATTGTCCGTAGCAATGATCCATTAAAACATGATTGAGGGTGGCTTCTGGGAAACCGGTTCCCAGCAATTTGCAAGATATAAATTCTACCCGGTAGAAAGTAGTTCCGGCAAACGAAACGTTGGATAAATCGCAATTTTCAAAACGTACGTCTGTCAGTTGAGCTGATTTAAACTGACATTCGCTGAATATTTGTTGTTTGAAAGTGCAATTATTAATACTTAGGTAAGGTTTAGCTATTTGATGTACGGTTCCCTTAAGGAAGTACAAATCGGAAACTTTCTCTTGGTCGGTAAGTGCATCCAGTGGGACCGGACTTTCGGACTGACTGTTAAGGAACGGAGCTACGACTTTGACGGGTTGTACTTTTTTGATTGTTGGCTTCATATATGATTCGTTTGTTATTTAAATTGTTCGCCAAGATATCCTCCGGCCAATACAGCCAAAAGTCCAAGCAATATGCTGATGAATACATAAAAGGTGAATATGCAATAAAAACCTCCTTTCAGCAAACTCAGACTGTCGTTGGCCAAAGTGGAGAATGTGGTAAAACCGCCACAGAAACCAACGGTCAGAAATAGCCTCAGTTCGAAAGATAGATTGAAACGCTCCGAAAATGAATAAAAAAAACCGATTAATAAGCTGCCTATGATATTTACGGCAAATGTTCCCCATGGAAATGGGAAGAGAGCCGGGCTAAGTCGTTCGTTGACGGCGATTTGTGTCAGATAGCGGGTTACACTGCCCATGCCTCCTCCGATAAATATATAAATAATCTCTTTCATCTTTTTTTTGATTTTATCGGCAAAGTTACCACTGTCAGCTGTTTATGCAAACGTTTTCTGATAATTCTTCTTTGTTTCGGTTCTATTCATCGAACATGAATCTGCTTCTTGCTTATCTTTGCTGCATGATTACTAATTTTTATTGAACCATATCATGAAGAACATGAAAAAACTGACTTTTAAGTTAGCTTGCTTTTTTCTCTCTCTTTTAGTGAGTAGTGTGGCAATGGCCGAAAGTATTACTTCTCCCAACGGACTCTTGAAACTGAATGTATCTGTGAATGAGAAGGGGGAACCTGTGTATGAACTTTCTTATAAAGGTAAAGAAGTGATTAAACCTTCTAAACTGGGTCTTGAACTGAAAGACGATCCGGGGTTGATGGACGGTTTTACGTTGTCTGATGCCAAAACTTCTTCTTTTGACGAGACTTGGGAGCCTGTTTGGGGCGAGGTTAAGCAAATTCGCAATAATTATAATGAACTTGCGATTACTTTAGACCAGAAAGCTCAGGATCGCAAAATGGTGATTCGTTTTCGTCTGTATAATGACGGACTCGGATTTCGCTACGAATTTCCACAACAAAAGAATCTGAATTATTTTGTAATTAAAGAGGAACATTCTCAATTTGCTATGGCCGGTGATCATACTGCTTTCTGGATACCGGGAGATTATGATACGCAGGAATATGATTATACTCGGTCGAAACTTTCTGAAATACGCGGCTTAATGAAGACGGCTGTCACTCCCAATGCTTCTCAAACTCCTTTTTCTCCTACCGGTGTACAGACTGCTTTGCAGATGAAAACAGACGACGGGTTGTATATCAATCTGCACGAAGCTGCTTTGGTGGATTATTCTTGCATGCATCTCAATCTGGACGATAAGAATTTTGTTTTCGAATCGTGGTTGACTCCTGATGCCCAAGGGACCAAAGGATATATGCAAACTCCTTGCCACTCTCCATGGCGTACGGTTATGGTTAGTGATGATGCGCGTGATATTCTTGCTTCTAAATTAACATTAAATCTGAACGAGCCTTGCAAACTGGAGGATACTTCCTGGATTAAGCCTGTAAAATACGTAGGTGTATGGTGGGAAATGATTACCGGAAAGAGTACTTGGGCTTATACGGATGATGTTTATTCAGTGAAGTTGGGCGAAACCGATTATACTAAAACTAAGCCTAATGGTCGTCATGGTGCCAATAATGAGAACGTGAAACGTTATATTGATTTTGCTGCCGAACACGGTTTTGATCAGGTGCTGGTCGAGGGCTGGAATGAAGGCTGGGAAGATTGGTTCGGCAAGTCAAAAGACTATGTGTTCGACTTCGTTACTCCGTATCCTGATTTTGATGTGAAAATGTTGAATGAGTATGCTAGAAGTAAAGGAGTGAAGCTGATGATGCATCATGAGACTTCTGCATCTGTGCGTAACTATGAACGTCATATGGATGAAGCTTATCAATTTATGGAAGATAACGGTTACAATGCGGTGAAGAGTGGATATGTTGGCAATATCATCCCGCGTGGTGAACACCACTACGGTCAATGGCTGAATAATCATTATCTGTATGCAGTGAAGAAAGCTGCGGATCATAAAATTATGGTGAATGCACACGAGGCTGTTCGCCCTACCGGATTGTGCCGTACATATCCGAATCTGATTGGTAATGAATCTGCCCGTGGTACAGAATATGAAGCCTTCGGAGGCAATAAGCCTTTCCATACTACGTTGCTTCCATTTACGCGTCTGATAGGTGGTCCGATGGATTATACTCCGGGTATTTTCGATACTCAACTCTCTTTCCTGAGTGGTGAGCATAGTTTTGTACATACTACTTTGGCCAAACAGTTGGCTTTGTATGTCACTCTTTATAGCCCATTACAGATGGCTGCCGATCTTCCGGAGAGTTATGAACGCTATATGGATGCCTTTCAGTTTATTAAAGATGTAGCAGTAGACTGGGATGAAAGTAAGTATATTGAAGCAGAACCGGGAGAGTACATCACTGTGGCCCGTAAAGCTAAAAACACCAATAATTGGTTCGTTGGAGGAATTACTGGTGAAAATGCACGCACATCTACGTTTGTACTTGATTTCCTGGAACCGGGAAAGCAATATGTAGCTACTTTATATGCCGATGGTAAAGATGCGGATTATGAAAAAAATCCGACTTCTTATCAGATTAAAAAAGGTCTGGTGACTTATAAGACGAAGATTTCCACTGACTTGGCCCGTAGTGGAGGTTTTGCTATTAGTTTGATAGAGGCTACCCCTGCCGATAAGAAAGAACTTAAAAAGTGGAAATAAAGATAGTTGGTGTAAAAAAGGTTAGTTTGGTTATTTTTTGAAATGACAGAGTCCGGATATATTGAGTATATAATCCGGACTCTTTTTAATTTATAGTTGTTGTATTCTTAATAATATATACTGTTTGGAAGCTGGGCTTTCTTTTTGTTATAGCTTTGTCTTTAGCTTATATATCTATTATTCAGTTGATTGCTTCCTAACTCTAATTGTTTATAATATTAGCTTTAACATGATGTTAAAACAAGTCTTGTAAATGCAAAGAACAAGTTATTTGTCTGCAGAAGCTTTGTTCTTTGTACAGGGAAAACCAATAACCTTCTGCCTTTATTAACATTGTTAAATTATTCTTCCCGGATGATATCTTTTTATTGGAAGTTTCTGTTCGCTATATATAATAAGGTATAAGAAGATCTATTTATTAGCCCCTCCATCCAACAGTTCTGCTATTTTCTTTTTCAAATTAAGCTTTATAATTTCATCTTGCTGTAATTCTATCTCTACCATAATTTTGGCATTTCCTAGTTTATATCTGATACCTTCGTTATCAGAATTTCTCTGTTCTCGTTTGATACTATATAAAAGGGAAAAATCATAGTCTAACGCTATTGAAATATTGTATAATGTATCCGTGTCGATGCTTTTCCTTGTCAGTAAGTAATCTACACTTTGAGGCTTAACATCCAACCGTCTTGCGAGTTCGGCCTTTGTAACCTGTCTCTCAGACATCACATTTTTGATAATTTCACCTATATAAATATTGCTTTTTTTCATTTGCATGAAAGTACAACATAATCTGAAGAGTTAGGTTTATAGGTATAAAAGAATATCTGTCTATTTTTGTATTTTGTTCATAATTTATTTGTTTTATCAGATAAATTAGGATATATTTGCAGCGAATCACCAAGAGGGATGAAGCAACACTTTCCGGTAGCGGGAGAGAAAACAGAGTGAAACATAACATTTATATTATTACTATTATTCATTTAAATTTTGAGATTATGAAAAAGAAACTCATGATGGTAGCAGTGCTCCTGGGTGCTTTGTCACTGGGAGCTTGCGTTGATAACAACGAATCAGCTTCTGTGGAGGCGGTACGTAATGCGAAAGCTGAACAGTTGAAAGGCTTGGCAGCATTGGCAAATGCGCAAGCTGAGGCTACAAAAATTACAGCTGAGGCTGAGGCAGCATTAAAAAATGCACAAGCTGAATACCAAAAAGAAATGACTGAAGAGGCCAAACAGGAATTTGCAGTTGAAATTGAGAGGATTAAAGCAGAAGCAGAAAGAGCAATTGCAGAAGCAAAAAAAGCTGCTTCTGAGGCTGAATTGGCTATTTTAAAAAATGCTGATGAACGTGTTCAGTGGTTATACAGACAGTATACTACGGCTGCTGATGAATTGGCTACTTTGAATGAAAAACTTCTTACCAAAACAGCTGGTCTTGCTCAATTAGAAGCAGGTATTACTACAGCAGAAGCAAATGCTAAGGTTAACACTATTGCTTGGAATAGAACTATTGCAGCGGAAACTGCTAAATTGGAGGTTCTGAAAGATCCAGCTAATACAAATATTGATAAGGATGCGCTTAACGCTAAAAAGGAGGCTGCTTATCAAAAGTATACATTAGCCTATAGTACACTGATGAATAATGAAGGTGCTGCTTTGGATGCAGACGCCAAGGGTATTCAGGAGGCCATTGATGCTTTGGATAGAGATGCTATTGAGGCGGTGAATAATCTTTATAGGAATGTGGTTGCATTTACTGGGTATGAATATTTGAGCTGGGAGACTACTTCTGGATCTACTTCTCGTAGCTTGCCATCAGGAGCTTATGTAAGTGAAGCTCAAAAACTAAATGCTGAAAACTATTTTGCAACGAACTTGGAAGATGCAGCAAATGCTTTGGGTACATCAGCTGATACTAAAGATAAAAATACTGCTTATGGCCATCTTGCTGCTGCCAATGCACAGTTGGAAGATGCAAATAAAATGGGTGAAACGACAGATGCTGAAAAGGAAGCTAAGAAGCAAGCTATAAAAGATGCAAAGACTGCAATTGCTTTGGCGAAAGATGAGATTGTGAGGGCACAAGCTTCTTATGATGAAGAAAAGGCTGCTTCTGATGAATTTACGGCTGCTCTCGCTGCTGTTGATGTAAAAGCATATAATGATGCGGTTAGTGCAATTGTAGCATTGGTTAAAGCGAATGAAACTGTTGCCAAAGCATTTAGTGATGCTAGTGAGACTTCGACGAAGCTTTGGAATGAATATAAGGTTCTCTATGCACTTTATGATAATAGTCAGAATCTTGAAGAATTAATTGCTCAATGTGAATATAATATTGCTGATGCTAAAAAGCAGATTAAATTCTATGAGGCTAATATCACAAATGCTGAGGCCCAATTAGCTAAAGGAAAAGAAGAATTGGCTAACCTGCAAAAAGAAATTGCCGCTAAAAAAATTATTGTTGACAATGCAAAAGCTGCGTTAGATGCAGAATTAAACGCTGAATAATTCCTAAAGTAACGGCAAAGACAACAAATTAAAAAAAGTATCGTATGAAAATAAAAAGACTTTTAGTGTTGGCCGTTCTACCCATGCTGTGTCTTGCAGTGAATGCACAGAACTCCAGTAAAGACAATACTCCTAAAAAAGGAGACTTTACGGTAGCAGCTACTGTTGGATACAATAGTTACACAAATGTCACAGCCCCTTCGGGGCTGCTGACTGACTATGAAGTCAGAGCGCTCTCTACCAACTGGGCAGACAAAAAGCTGATGGTTG
>OLIK01000139.1_pt1 | contig 27540 bp, 23 predicted proteins | sample 1609641 | NCBI WGS metagenome assembly OLIK01 (sample SAMEA4350124, study PRJEB24818) | metagenome | biome: human; feature: gut; material: faeces | place: Denmark | collected 2013-09
AAAATTCATTGTACGTATTTCAGCGCTTTCCTTCTTGGTTCTTTTTCTTTCTTTCCATCTTATTCCAGATTTCGTTGACGTAAGTTCTGATTGTGCTGAAAACTAATGGTTTGAATACTCCATTTCTCATTTTCCCAAAAAGTTCTTTTTCCTCTATGTAGCGTGCCAACGAATCTTTGCATGTCTTGATATTTTGTTCTTTTGCGTCCAATATGTAGGATTCTATCAGCGCTTTTATAACTCCTTCATTGTTGGAGATAATTCCCGGTATCTGCGCTCCTGTTTTTCTGCCTCTTGTTTCTTTAATAGATTCTGTGATAGGAGGTTGTGTTTTAGTGTTGGCGTTTTTTTACACTTTTGTTCACTGCCTGTAATAATTCATTTTCTTTATTCATGATTTTTTTATTTAATCAATAACTAAATGTTGTTAATATGTTGCAAAGGTAGAAAGGAATCTATCGGTAGGCAAATAAAAGTGGAATTTAAGAGGGAATGAACGCTCTTGATAGGCTAATTATCTGATATATAATGTTGTATTAATGAAAAAAGTAAGTGTTTCAATAGACGTTCGTTTAATTGAACGCAAAGATAGAGGGTATTTTTAGAACTACAAAATGTTTAATAAAAAAAATGATTTTTTGCCTTTGTCTGTTGTTTTAATATGTTGAACCATAAGTGTTTATGAATTAATAAAAAACAGTTTATTATCTGTCTGATTTTGTTTTCTGTTCTCTTCTGATTTATATACAAAAAACATGTGTTTTTAAACGAACGTCTATTGAAACACTTTTTGTTTTCAATGCCCTCGTTTAAAGGCTATTATAATAAATAACTATTTTCTGCCTCTCCTTCTGTGATAGTGGAGGGTCATTAAATAACATGGATGCACTGAATTTTTCATTAAAATTCGCATTACATAACTTGACCGGGAGGTATGCTTCGCTACTCCGGTGTCCCCAAAGAACATCCTGACGTGAACGATATGACAACATCCGCATCTATCGAAGCTTCGATGGAGCGCTCTCAATCTATCTTATCTTCTTCCGCTTTGAACTGGTATGCCTTGCGTATCACTTACGGGCGTGAACTGGCTTTGCAGGAGTACCTCAATTCGGAGGGGATCGAGAATTTCATCCCCATGCACTACGAATATACCATTAAAAACGAGCGTCGGGTTCGTAAGCTTGTTCCCGCAGTTCATAATCTGGTTTTTGTCCGTTCCTCGCGTAGTTGTATCGATGCCATTAAAGAAAGCAGGAGCGCCACGCTTCCTATCCGTTACATTATGGATCGTGAATATCATCGTCCCATCATCGTTCCTGATTCCCAAATGCGTAATTTCATGGCTGTCTCTGCGAATTATGATGAATCCCTGCTTTATTTCGAACCTTCTGAGTTGAACATCCGCAAGGGTACCCGTGTGCGTATCACCGGGGGGCTTTTCGAGGGGGTGGAGGGCGAGTTTGTCCGTGTCCGCAATGACCGTCGTGTCGTAGTCACGATCGAAGGTGTTATGGCTGTCGCCACCACTTTTGTCCATCCTTCATTGGTCGAACCTGTCACCGAAAAATAACATAACAAGATATGAACTATTTAGAATCAGAAATCTCCGCTCTTTATGCTTCTGCTCATGAACTTTGCTATCTGGGCATGGACGGTCGGCCGATCTACAGTGATCAATTCACCCGTCTGAATCGTGATGTTTTTTCTCAGGCTAATGCTTTGTACGACAAGCATGGTGATAGTGATGAAGAAGAGGCCCGGTTGTGTCTGTCGCTCTTGATGGGATATAATGCGACTCTCTATAATAACGGTGACAAGGAGGAGCGTATCCAACATATTCTGGATCGTTGCTGGGATGTACTGGAACATCTGCCCGCCTCTCTGTTGAAAGTCCAACTGCTGGTTTATTGTTACGGAGAAGTTTTCGACGAGGAATTGGCCCGGGAAGCTCAGGCTATCATCGATACATGGCAGGACAGAGAGTTGTCGGAAGAGGAGCGTGAGGTGATGGAACGCCTAAAGGATGTGCAAGAGAATCCGTATCCTTGGAGTGAGGTGGAGTGATTTCGGTATAGTAATTTAAAAGGTGTATATGGCGTTTGGTCAACTATCCTGCGAAGTTTGTCGTCTATTATGATTAATATAACAGATAAGTCCGAGTGTTGCGGTTGCAATGCTTGTGGTGATGTATGTGCCCATAATGCTATAACATTCAAGACTGATATAGAGGGCTTTTGGTATCCTGAGATTGATAAGGATAAATGCACAGATTGCGGATTGTGTGAAAAGGTTTGTCCAATTGTCAATATTGAGGAACTCAAGAAGAATGATTTCGAGAAACCGGAATGTTATGCTATGCAGCATAAAAATTTAGAGTCACTTTTTAATAGTACATCTGGATCTGCGTTTGCAGCATTAGCAGAGCGAATGTATAAAGAGGGTGGTTATGTCGGTGGAGCTATTTATGATGAAAATTGGGACGTAAAACAATTTATTTCTTCAGAAAAAAAAGATCTTGAACAACTTAGAAATTCTAAATTAGTGCAAAGTGACGCACAGGGTTTTTATAAAGCAGTAAGAGGCATTGTTCAGGCTGGTAATAAATGTCTTGTGTGTGGTCTTCCTTGTCAGATGGCCGCTCTTCGTGCTTTTTTACGTAAAGACTATGAAAATCTTGTCATAATTGATTTGATTTGTAGAGGAATTAATACCCCTAAACTACTTAAGGGGTATATGGAAATTCTTGAAGAACGCTTTCAATCAAAGATTATCTATTTCAAAGTTAAAAACAAAGAATATGGTTGGCGTCAGTTAACTACTAAAGTCGTTTTTGAAAATGGTGAAGTTCTTTATGATACAAAAGATAAGAATATATTCACTTTAGCATATCTGCAGACAAATGCATTCTGTCGACCTTCATGTTACACTTGTCAGTTTAAAGGTTATCCTCGTATTGCTGATATTACTATAGCAGACCTTTGGGGAAAGCCTGGAATTATAGATAAAGATATGGATCATGATTTGGGGACATCCCTTGTTCTTGTTAATTCAAGGAAAGGGGGAAATTACTATAATAAGATTGTAGATAAGGTAAAATCTAAACCAATAGATTTTCAGACAGCAACAGTGGGGAATCCGGCATTAATCAAACCGCTTTCTGCTCCAAAGGTGGACAGAGAAGAGTTCTTTAAGGACATGGAATGTATGTCATTTAAGGATTTGGTGCGTAAATATGTAAAAATATCATCAGAACTGCCACTTTCTGATAAGGATAAACTAAAAAATACAGCTAGATTTCTTTTGGGAGTAAAAAGGGTTTGTGGTTGGAACTTAGGGACAATTTGCAAAAACATCTATTATAATTTGCTTTGTAAAGCGGTTAAAACAAACATAACAGAAGGAAAATTTATGCTTATACATAAGCATTGTACACTTGATATAGCAAGGACGGCAACCATTGAGCTCGGAGGTATTTTGGATTTTGGATCTAAACGAATCAGAGGCTCTGTACTTGAAAGCCGATTACTCGTTGATCCTCATGGCAAGCTTATCACTAAAGGAGGAGTTTCCATAGGTTATGGAGCAGATATAGAGGTCTTTCGCGATGCTAATCTGACTTTTGGAGCAGATTTCTCAAGTAATATCAATGCTACGATTATTTGTGGACACGATATAACTTTTGATGAAAAGGTATCTTTAGGTAGAGATGTTACGGTAAGAGATAATAGCGGTGAGCATTTTATATCACGTAGGGCATATAAAAATGTAAGACCTGTATTTATCGGAAAGCATTCTTGGCTATGTGAAGGTAGCATAATTATGCCTGGCACAAAGTTAGGAGCAGGTGTAATAGTCGGGGCGCGTTCTTTTGTCGCTGGAGGAAAATTTAAGAACTTTACTATGTTATCAGGTGCTCCGGCTGTGGTGGTAGATGAAGATGTGTTTGTAAAAATGTAATAAGAATGTATACTTTCAAAGAGCTTAAACGTGCGACAAAGCAAGATACTGTATCTCTTCCTAAGCTAAAAGTAGCCCTTTTGGGAGATACGGCGACTCAATTATTGGCAACGGCCATTAAGGGAGAGGGTATTCTTAGAAACTATAATATTGAACTTTGGGAAGCTGAGTATAATCAAGTCGAACGACAAATAATGGATCCGACTTCGGATTATTATCAGTTTGAACCTGATTACACTATTATATTTCATTCAACCCATAAATTATTAGAGAAGCATAGTCTTGTAAACTCTGATTTACAGAATAAACTTGCTGATGACAGACTTGATTTTGTTAGACTGCTATGCGAACAAGGTATAGGTAGAGTCATCTATTATAATTATCCGGAAATAGAAGATACTATTTGGGGAAGTTATGCTACAAAGGTTCAGAGTTCGTTCACATATCAGTTAACCAAGCTCAATTATGAACTGATGAATATTTCGCAAGCGTACCCTAATTTTTTTATATGCAATTTGGCGGGCATCTCGGCAAAATACGGTCGTAATTTCATGTTTGATAGTTCCGTATATGTCAATACAGAGATAATTCTTAGTCTTGATGCGCTTCCCATCATATCTTCCCGTACAATAGATATAATTGCTGCTATACAAGGCAAGTTTAAAAAATGTCTTATTCTTGACCTAGACAATACCATCTGGGGTGGAGTTGTTGGTGATGATGGATGGGAAAACATCCAAGTAGGTCACGGATTGGGCATTGGCAAAGCCTTTACCGAGTTCCAGGAGTGGGTGAAGAAACTTAAAAATCGTGGCATTATCATTGCCGTGTGCAGTAAAAATAATGAAGGTAAAGCCAAAGAACCTTTCGAGAGGAATCCTGAAATGGTGCTTAAATTGGACGACATCGCTGTGTTTGTAGCAAACTGGGAGAATAAAGCGGACAATATCCGTACCATCCAGCGTACCCTTAATATCGGATTCGATTCCATGGTGTTCCTTGATGATAATCCGTTTGAACGTAATATGGTGCGTGAACACGTACCTGGAGTTACCGTTCCCGAACTTCCTGAAGACCCGGGTGACTACTTGGAATACCTTTACACATTAAACCTATTCGAAACCGCAAGCTTTAGTGAAGACGATAAGGATCGTACGAAGCAGTATCAGATAGAAGCAAAAAGGGTATCACTGCAACAAAGTTTCACCAACGAAGCCGAATTCTTGAAGTCACTTGACATGGTGAGTGAGGTGAAAGGTTTCGATAAGTTCAATACGCCCCGTGTGGCACAGCTCTCGCAACGCAGCAACCAGTTTAATCTTCGTACTGTTCGCTATACCGAAGCCGAGATTGCTGCAATCGAATCAGATTTACATTATGCTACTTTCTCGTTCACTTTGGCTGATAGATTTGGTGACAATGGACTCATCTGTGTTATTATTCTTGAGAAGCAAGATACTGAAACCCTTTTTATCAATACTTGGTTTATGAGTTGCCGTGTGTTGAAACGCGGTATGGAAAACTTTACACTCAACACTTTGGTGGACTATGCACGCAGCAATGGGTTCAAACGTTTCATCGGCGAATATCTGCCTTCAGCCAAGAATCAGATGGTTGAGGAACATTATCCCCACCTTGGATTCAGTAAAATGGAAGGTGGGGATAATGCTGCTAGATATGTGCTCGACGTGGAGACGTATGAAGAGAAGGAATGTTATATAACAAAAAAATAATTATATATCAATAAATCAAATGGATAGAAAAATCATAATGGAAAAGATACAAGATATCTTCCGTGATGTATTTGATGACGAAGAACTAGTAGTAGAAGATTCAACGTCTTCTGATGATATTGAAGAGTGGGACTCGCTATCACATATTCAGTTAGTAGTGGCTGTAGAAAAGACCTTTGGACTAAAATTAACATCCAAAGAAATTCTTTCATGGGAAGATGTAGGTGAAATGGCGGACGCTATATATGCGAAGCTTGCTTAATAAATGACAGGTTCGTCGAATAAAACTATTGCTAAAAACACCATCATGTTGTATCTACGTATGATGGTGAATATGGCTATATCACTTTATACCTCAAGAGTTGTTCTTCAGACTCTTGGTATTGTAGACTTTGGGGTATATGGTGTAGTTGGTGGGGTCGTTTCTATGTTCATGTTCTTTAATAATTCAATGGCGGGAGCTACTTCCCGTTTTTTGACTTACGAATTAGGGTACGGTGATTTAAACAAATTAAAAGAAACATTCTCTTCAGCGTTGATTTTACATATAGGTATAGCCTTATTGATTTTTTTGCTGAGCGAAACAATAGGTGTATGGTTTCTGGAAAACAAATTAGTCATTCCAGTTGGGAGTTTAGATGCTGCCAGATGGGTATTACAGTTCTCCATACTAGCTATGATGATAAATGTAATGCAGGTGCCGTTCAACGCATCTATCATATCTCACGAGCGTATGGATTATTTTGCCTATGTGGAAATACTCAACTCTGTACTTCGCCTGCTTATAGTCTATTTATTGGTGATAGGAGATTTTGATAAACTCAAACTTTACGCTATTCTGACGTGTGCAGTATCAACTGTCATAGCAATAATATATAGATTTATATGCGTTCGAAACTTTGAAGAATGTCATTTTAAGTTCGTATGGAAACCTCAGTTACTTAAACCAATGCTTTTTTTTTCTGGGTGGAATTTTTATGGAGAAATGAGTTTAATAGCTATTACTCAAGGTGTGAACATGCTATTAAATATGTGGTTCGGGCCGGTAATGAATGCAGCTTCAGATATTGCGGCCAGAGTACAGGGTATAGTGATGAATCTATCAACTAATGTTTCAACAGCTGTTCGTCCGCAAGTAGTGAAATGCTATTCCCAGCAGGAATTTCCTCGTATGCTCAGTTTAATGCGTAATGGTGCAAGGATTACATTTCTTTTAATGTTACTATTTACAGCCCCTCTTATGATTGAGGCGCACTACATATTAAACCTATGGCTAGGAGTTGTACCGGAACATACTGAGACACTGCTGCAATTTTCACTAATGTGGAATCTGACTGTTGCTATGTCTGTAACCCTTAATTTTGTGGTACAAGCATCGGGTGATGTCAAGTTTCAAAGTTTATTGTCCGGTTCTTTATATCTTTCAGTACTTCCCCTTACATACATTGCATTTAAAATGGACGCACCATATTGGATGCCGTATCTTTTAAAAGTCCTTACCGTATTCACAGCAGTTTTTGTATCATGCCATACGATCAAGAAGCATGTGCCTGATTTCTCTTTTGTTAAAATGGTAATGCCTGATTTGGTAAGAGCATACATTGTTTTAATTATGATATTATCACTTACGTATATCCTTACCTTGTTGATAGAAGAATCTTTTGTACGATTAGTAGTTTCCACACTATTTAGCGCTACTTTAATTTGTGTTTGTGGATACTACATAATTTTACCCAAGAATATTCGGGATAAGGTATTGATGGTTGCAAAAAATAAAATATTGAATAGAGATTAATCTTTAATCATTATAGATCAAAATATAATACAAGATGAAAGTAGTACTCCTGGCAGGTGGTTTTGGCTCTCGTATTTCTGAAGAGAGCGTATTTAAGCCAAAGCCTATGATTGAGATCGGTGGAATGCCTATTCTTTGGCATATTATGAAAGAATATGCCTATTATGGTCACAACGAATTTATAATCTGCGCAGGTTATAAACAAGAATATATCAAAGAATGGTTTGCTAATTACTTCTTGAATTATTCCGATATTAGTTTTGACTTCCGAGACGGGAAGAATGAGATGACTATACATCATAGCTATTTGGATAATTGGAAAGTTACGGTTGTTGATACAGGTTATGATACAATGACAGGTGGTCGTATTAAGCGCATACAGGAGTATGTAGGAGACGAGCCGTTCTTTATGACTTATGGTGATGGAGTTTGCGATGTTGATATTAATAAATTGCTTGAATTTCATTTATTGCATGGAAAGATTGCAACCCTTACAGCCGTTAAGCAGGCACAAGACAAGGGTATATTAAATATTGGTGGTGATAATGCAGTTAAAGCTTTCCGAGAAAAGAATGCAAATGACGGTGCACCTATCAATGCCGGTTATATGGTATTACAACCCGAAATTTTTAATTATCTTACAGATGATACATGCGTTTTTGAACAGGCACCTCTTCTGAAACTTGTTGAAGAAGGACAGCTAATGTCATATATTCATACAGGATTTTGGCAATGTATGGACAATATGCGCGAAAAGAATAAACTGGAAAAATTATTGTTCGAAGGCATTGCCCCATGGAAAAAATGGGATCGAGCGGTTCCCAAGTGTGTTCAACCCTATTAATTAGAAACTAATATAATGGCAAAAAAAGAGGAAATAAAGGCTCAAATACTTGAGTTGACACGAGAGTACTATAAAGAGGTACATGCCCGAAAGAAACCTTTCGAAGCAGGTAAATCATTTGTAAATTATGGAGGGCGTTACTTCAATGATGAAGAGATGGTTAACCTTGTTGACTCATCGCTTGACTTTTGGCTAACTGCAGGTCCATGGGCTCATAAATTTGAAACTCGTTTGGCTAAGTGGTTGGATGTTAAGTACTGTGCATTGACTAACTCTGGTTCGTCTGCGAATTTGTTAGCTTTCTTTACTCTAACCTCCCCTCAACTAGGTGAAAAGCGTATAAAGAGGGGTGATGAGGTTATTACTGTGGCTGCTGGTTTTCCAACTACAGTTAACCCGATTATTCAATATGGAGCAATACCAGTATTTGTTGATGTCTGTCTTCCTGGCTTTGATATAGACGTAACAAAACTTGAAGAGGCCTATGTTGAAGGAAAAACGAAAGCTGTAATGATTGCACATTCTCTGGGTAACCCGTTCAACGTAAAAGCGGTCAAAGAATTCTGCGATAAACACAATATATGGCTCGTAGAGGATAACTGTGATGCGCTCGGCTCAGAATATACGATTGATGGAGCTACAAAGAAAACGGGTACATGGGGCCATATTGGTACAAGTTCTTTTTATCCTCCTCACCATATGACCATGGGGGAAGGTGGCGCTGTATATACTAATGACTCTTTACTAAATAAGATTACGCGTTCATTCCGTGATTGGGGACGTGATTGTTGGTGTGTAGGTGGCGTAGATAATACTTGTGGTTGTCGTTTTACAGGCCAGTTCGGTCAGCTTCCTGATGGCTATGATCACAAATATGTCTATAGCCATTTTGGATTTAATCTTAAAGTAACTGATATGCAGGCTGCTATCGGTTGTGCTCAGTTGGAAAAATTGGATGATATAATAGCAAAGCGTCGTAACAATTATAAAACCCTCTATGAGGGGTTGAAGGATGTTCCTGGTATTATTCTTCCGATCGCAGAGAAAAATTCAAATCCGTCTTGGTTTGGTTTTCTCATAACAGTAAAAGAAGGTGCAGGCTTTACGCGTAATGAATTAACTAAATACATTGAAAGTAATAAAATACAAACTCGTAATCTCTTTGCGGGAAATCTTGTTAAGCACCCTGCGTTTGATGAAATTCGAGGCGATAAGTCTGCTTACCGTGTAGTTGGCGATTTAAAGATGACTGACTTTGTTATGAATAACGGTTTTTGGATAGGTGTATATCCGGGAATACTCAAGACATGCTGCAACACATGATTAATACAATTAAAGAATTTTGTATTGAACACGCTAAATGATATGATTGATCTGTTTAATAATTTCTTCTACGGTAAGCGAGTTCTTGTAACCGGTCATACCGGTTTTAAAGGTTCATGGCTCTCCATTTGGTTGCATGAGTTGGGTGCCGAGGTTATAGGCGTTGCGCTTGATCCTTTCTCAGAGCGTGATAATTATGTTCTTTCCGGAATTGGAAGTAAAATTAAAGCCGATTTGCGTGTTGACATTCGTGATGGAGAGCGCATGAAGGCAATCTTCCGTGAATATCAGCCGGAAATAATATTTCACCTTGCAGCCCAACCTCTTGTACGCTTGAGCTATGAGATTCCTGTAGATACTTATGCTACTAATGTGATGGGTACTATCAATGTGATGGAAGCTATTCGTGCAACAGATAGTGTGAAGGTTGGTGTAATGATTACTACAGATAAGTGTTACGAGAACAAAGAACAGATATGGGGTTATCGTGAAAACGAATCAATGGGCGGTTATGATCCCTATTCCAGTAGTAAAGGTGCAGCCGAAATTGCCATTGCCTCTTGGCGCCGCAGCTTTTTCAATCCGGTCGACTATGGTATGAAACATCATGTAGCTTTGGCATCTGTTCGTGCCGGAAATGTAATTGGGGGTGGTGACTGGGCACTTGACCGTATCATACCTGATTGCATAAAGGCTTTAGAAGCAGGCAAAGATATTGATATACGTAGTCCGAAAGCTATCCGCCCTTGGCAACATGTTTTGGAGCCACTGAGTGGTTACATGCTTCTTGCTACCAAGATGTGGGAAGAACCAACAAAATATTGCGAAGGTTGGAATTTTGGTCCTCGTGCCGAAAGTATTACTCCGGTATGGGATATTGCTACCGATGTGATAAAGATTTATGGAAGTGGTAAACTCAATGATATGTCCAACCCTAATGTACTGCATGAGGCTAAACTCTTGATGCTTGACATTTCAAAAGCAAAATTTCAATTAGGTTGGAAACCAAGAATGAATATTCACCGGTGCATTGAACTGACTGTGGATTGGTACAAACGATACAAGACAGAGGATGCTTATGATATTTGTTTGGATGAAATTAATCAGTTTATAAACGAGTGACTCAGATATGTATCATGGTTTACTTATTGCAGCATAAAGACGTTGTCTGATGAAAAAAGAAATTTTGTATCTCATAGGGGGTAGCGGATTTATTGGAAAGAATTTAGTTCGATGTTTATCTCCTTATTATCAAATTACTGTATTTGATAAATATATTGATTCTGATTTTTTTTGTTACTATCCTGAAGTAGCGACTGTAGTGATGGATTTGACAACAGAGAAGATAGCAACAGAATATCCTACGCCTTCTTTTATAATAAATCTAGCATCTATTGTAACTGCTGAAAGAGACTTGTCGTTGTTTGACGGATTAATTTCATCAAATTTGAAGATTCTTCTTAATTTGTACGATCGATTTAAAGGTGATGATTCTCTGAGGCTCTTTATTCAGTTTGGAAGCAGCGAGGAATATGGTTCCGAAGGTTCACCTTTTGTTGAAACACAGCGTGAGCGTCCTAATTCTCCTTATGCACTTGTTAAACAATTGACCACAAATACTGCTATAATGCTTTATGATAATTATGGATTTCCTACTATGGTAGTACGTCCGGGAAATCTATTTGGCCCAGGTCAGAACAAGAGTAAATTCATTCCTTATGTTATAGAACAATTGAGGAAAGGAGAACCTCTGAATGTTTCTCCTTGCGAACAAAGACGTGACTTCATACATGTGGACGTTTTTTCGCTTGATATACATGGTTTGTTAAAGCATGCGGACAGAGTGGTAGGCCAGATTGTAAATGTAAGTAGTGGCCAAAGCATATCGCTTCGTCAAATTATTGATTTCTATAAAGAAGCGCTTCATTCTACTTCTGAAATCAATTATGGTGCTTTGTCCTATAGGGAAAATGAAGCGATGGATTTGCGGTGTAATATAGGAAAGCTACTTATGATAGTGAATACTGAACATGACGAGATGAATGCCTTCAAAAGTTTGATAAAAGAATAGGTATGACGAACTAAAAATACAAGATATGCGATATTTGATAAATGGCGGTTGTGGTTTTATTGGCAGTAACTTGGCTGCTGAAGTATTAAGAAGAGGTGAAGAATTGTTTGTTTTAGATAATCTTTATCGTTTTGGTAGTGATGCTAATCTTCAATGGCTACGCAGCAGAGGAGATTTTAAATTTTATCCTGCTGATACGCGTAATACCAATGATGTAGAAACCATCATAAAAGAAGTCAAGCCCGATTATATATTTCATTTAGCCGGTCAAGTAGCAATGACTACTTCCATATCCAATCCTCGTTTGGACTTTGAGACTAATGCTTTGGGGATGTTTAACGTTTTGGATGCAGTACGCAAATATTCGCCCAATTCAGTTATTTTGTTTTCTTCAACGAATAAGGTCTATGGAGATTTTGAAAATTTTCATTTTCGGGAAGAAGAAAAAAGATATGTTTGTGAAGAGTATCCTTTGGGATTTCCGGAAAGTATCACTTTAGATTTTCATTCACCTTACGGTTGTTCCAAAGGTGCCGCAGATCAATATATGCTAGATTTTAATCGTATTTATGGGCTAAAGACAATTGTATTCCGGCATTCATCCATGTATGGAAGTAACCAACATGCCACTTACGATCAGGGTTGGATTGGCTGGTTTTGTCAAAAAGCTTTGGAGATAAAAAAAGGTATTTTACAAGAATCCTTTACGATTTCCGGGAATGGAAAGCAAGTTCGCGACGTACTTCATGGACAGGATGTAGTTAATCTCTATTTCAAATCCAAAGATGTTGAAGCAGCCTATGGACAGGCTTTTAATATAGGGGGAGGAGTAGAAAATAGCCTTTCACTTTTGGAGTTATTTGAAATTCTTGAACAAAAGCTTGACATAAAGATGAACTATCGTGAAATTGATTGGCGTGAAAGCGATCAAAAGGTTTTCATTGCAGATATCAAGAAAGCTGTAGATATAATAGACTGGACCCCGGAAGTAAGTAAAGAAGTTGGATTGGATAGAATGTTGAACTGGTTGCAAAAATAATTATTGTAGTATGTCATTGAAATCATTGATAGCTGAATTCATACCTAATAATCTATTGAGGTATCGAAAAAAAATATTATCTAAGACTTATCCTTTAATTCTTGATCCGGATAATACTTTTGAGAAAGTTTATAAGGTTAAAGATGCTTCATGGGAAGATTCTTATTATCCTGAATGTTATGAACATTGTAAAGAGCAACACTTGAGAGTATATGTTCCGGCAGAGTACATCTATAAATCAGGTAATGGAGTTGTGAGTTATGAATCGGACGTTGTGATTACACCCAAAGGTGCTTATTGGGATAAGTTTAATAGTGAAGAGTTTGTTACATGGGCCAAACCGGCTGATTCAAATGTAGTATGGTATGACAAAAAAAATATTGGGATTACAAGATATAGAAAGACGGTATTTATACGTGGCAGAGTAATTTCTTTAGTTGGTGTCTGGGCTTATCATTGGGGGCATTGTATGTATCAGTTTCTTCCTAAATTATTTAGTGCAGGAGAAGCTGGACTTCTTGATGATTCCATTACAATATTAGTTGTAGAGAATGAAGATGCAACTATCATGGAAATTATTAAGTCCTATTTGACTAATTACCCAAATGCTAAAATAAAGTTTATTACCAAAAAGATTGATTATACTTGTGAAGTATTGTATTTCATGCCTTCACCGGGTTCAAGCTTTAATGGTCCTAAATTCAGGCTTGACTATCCATATTATATTTCCCGTCATGTATTGGATAAGACAAAGAAATATATTATCGATCCAATTATAGAAAAGGTAAAAGACGATAAGCCTAAGTATGATAAAATTTTTCTTCCTCGGGCAGGCCGAATTAGAAATTTGACTAATTACGAAGAAGTACATAACTACTTTAAAGAGTTAGGGTATGTTGATATTGAAGGGGCTGATCTTTCATTTGAAGAGAAAGCTGGCTTGTTTTATCATGCAAAGGAAATTGTGGGTTTATATGGATCGTCAATATTAAACCTGATGTTTTGTAATCAAGCTAAGAGCATGGTTCTTATTAATTACAGGATGTCTACCGATACAAGTCTGTATCTACAAATAAGAGATTATGTGTCATGCTGTATTAATATTACAGGTCAAGATGAAGACTCAACTTATCATTCCAATTATACTATTCCTTTAAGCAAGATAAAAAAGGCATATAACGAATATTTCAAGGGATGATACATTATGCATAAACTAACTACAGCAAACGGTCATGATGTGCCTATGGTTGGCTTGGGAACTTATCCTCTTCAGGGTGAGGCTATGGCAAGTATGGCTTTGGATGCTTTCAAATGTGGTTACAGATTAATTGATACTGCAGATGATTATAGAGGTGAAACCGGATTGGGACTTGCACTTTCGCGGCTTAATAATGAAACAGGATTTAGACGGGAGGATGTGTTTATCCAAACGAAAATCTCACAGGATAATGCCTATGGAGATGAACCATTGGAAGGTGTTTGGTTTAATAAGTTGTCGAAATATCAAAATCGCCATACAGTAGAAGAAGTTGTTATGGATAAGGTTACTATTTCCTTGCGAGAGTTACAAACCGACTATATCGACTCACTCCTCATTCACTATCCTTTCCCGGGTTATTATGAAGATATTTGGGATGTTATGATGCGTTTAAAGAAAGAAGGTAAGGTAAGATACATAGGAGTGTCCAACTTTCATATAAATCACCTCGAAAAGCTTAAATCAATAGGTGAATGTCCTTCTATTAATCAAATTTATGTCAGCCCTCTTAGCATAAAACATGAGGATCTTGAGTATTCTATAAATAACGCTATTCAGCTGATGACATATTCACCGCTCATGGATTTAGTTCACGGGCAGCTTAATGACAATATTTTAATGCCTTTAGCAGAGAAATATAGAAAGACAAAACATCAAGTTATACTACGTTGGAATATCGATAGAGGTTGCATGCCATTGCCTAGAACCACTAATCCGAATAGACTTTTAGGCAACTTTGAGTTATTCGATTTTAAGCTCACAGAGGAGGAAATAGAAGCTATTTCAGCAATGAACAGGGATTTGCAGTTTTTGGTTGAGTCAAAACAATGTCCGGGGCTATGAGCATACTTAGAAAGATCTTTAGAAAAGTGAATGGTTTGTTAAGACGTTCCTATTGGGTAAATGAAGTTGTGTTTCCGGATTGTAAAAAGTTCTGGAATCATAATACCTATGGATTGGAATTAGTAAATCTGGGTAGCAGTTCTGCCAAGTATGGGTTTAATTATGACGGTGTGGATATAAAAGCAGCTAATTGGGCTATGGCTCCACAAACATTTGTGGGTGACTATGCCATATTATCCAACTATAGTTCATATTTAAAGCCGGGAGCTACTATTCTTATTTCATTTTGTCCATTTTCATCATTAGGAGGTGGAAATGATGATTTAGCAGACAAGTATTATACTGTAGTGAGACCTATTAGTATCCCCCACGCATCGTTGCGAAGAAGAGATGCGGTGATGGATATAAAGAGTAAACCGCTAAAATATTATCCACTCTTCGCTCTTATTGGAGAAATTAAAAGACTATTTGGATTAAAGCAGCAAGTCTGTAAGGATTTTGAGAGAGATGCAAACAGATGGATAAATTCTTGGAAAAAAGAATTTTCTTTATATAATTTACATGATCCATTTGCTCTTATAAATCAGGATCGATTTAACGATTCTGTTGAATCACTTCAAAAACTTCTTGTTTTTTGCAAATCTCATGGCTATAAGGCTGTTCTCGTTTTACCGCCAATGACCAAACATCTGTCTCAAAAGTTTGATAATCTATCGCGTCAACAACTAATTTATAACTTCATTGAGCAAAGTAATATAATTAATGCTCCTATTCTTGACTACATTGACCATGAAAAATTCTCTAATGACATTTTCTTTAGAAATGCATATCTTCTGAATGAAAAGGGAGCTAAAGAGTTTACAAATACAGTATTAATAGATCTTAGTAAGCTATGAATAATCAGACTTTGGATAGTAAAGTGTGTAGAAATCTACAATTGCCATTAGCAATAATGGTAGTTTTTTTGCATTCGTTTGGCCTTCCATCTGATGTTGACATTGCTGGTATAGATTATACCTCTTTAACCGGTTTGGATTTCTATAATTTAATTCGTGTAATATGCAGTAGGTTACTGTCAAACTGTGCTGTACCTGCTTTTTTTATCATTTCTGGTTATTATTTCTTCTATGACATTAACTCTTTGGGAAATAACCATAAATCATATTTCATCGGTAAATGGAGAAAGCGGTTTTATTCGTTACTTATTCCATATTTAGTATGGAATACAATATATATCTTATATACTTTTTTTATAAGAATAGCAGGCGTAATCATCAAAGGAAAATCTTTGTCATCAATCTATGATTGGATATCTGAGTACGGAAATTTTTTTTCTTTGTATTGGAACTGTACATCGTGGTCAGCTACCATTCCCAATATATTTGGCAGTTACGAAGGATTCACATCTCCTCTCCTCTTTCCTATGTGGTTTATTCGTGACTTGATAGTAGTTGTACTTATAGCTCCATTGCTATATTTTATATTAAAGAAATATCCGCTTGCAACAGTTTTCTCATTGGTTATTTGCTATACGTTAAGCATTAATTTCAATGTTCCTGGTCTTTCTATTATCTCAATAACATTTTTTGCAGTAGGTGCATCGATTGCTATACATCGCAAATCTCTAATTCAGATATTATCGATGCCTGCAATTAAGATATCAGCATATTGTATGTCGGTTATTTCTCTAATTGTTTCAATAGTAATTTTTGAACAAGGATTGTTATATCAGATTGTTTATAAGATATTCTGTTTATTTGGAACTATCAGTCTATTCAATATCCTGGCAAGTTTATTGGCTCATAATAAATATCGTGACTATAAACTTACGAAATTTTCCGGAGCTTCATTCTTTATATTTGCCATGCATATATTTGTTCTGGGTATTATTGTCCCTGTTCTTAATTTTGCTTATTTCTTTCTTTTTAAAGGAAATATATTGACAGTTGTGGGGGGGGGTAAAAAACTCTTGGCATTTGTTTCTACATTATCAAACGTTACTGGCTATTTCGTTATTCCAACTCTAACTGTAATCTTATGTATAGGAACATATATATTATTGAAGAGATTATTACCGGATTCCATTTTTAGGATTTTAAATGGAGGTCGATAAATTACAATAATCAATTAACGGATAACCGCCTTTTGGCGGATTACCTTATGCGATATGCTAAAATTGGACGCTAATGTTAATGGAAAATATATTGATAAAAGTATGAAAATTGGAATTCTGACCCAACCTTTACGTTTAAACTTTGGAGGCCTTCTCCAAAATTTTGCGCTCCAGTATGTGCTCAAAAAGATGGGGCATGAGGTTGATACTATTGACAAAGATTATAGGCGTGAATTGCCTCCATTAACAAAGAGGCTGTTAATATACCTTAAAAGATTTATCAAGCGTTATGTGCTAAATCAAAAGAAAGTAATGATAAGATTTGAGGCTGAGTTTAATAAATCTTATCCTGTCATGAGTCAATATACGCAGCGGTTTATAGATAAATACATTAGCGTAAAAACGGTCGATCACTTTAGAAACGTATCAGAAGGATATTATGATGCTTTTATTGCTGGAAGTGATCAGGTATGGAGAGGAGGTCCGAATGGGGAGGGACTTGAAGATTATTTTTTTGATTTTGCAAAGAGCTGGAATATAAAAAGAGTAGCATATGCGGCTTCTTTTGGGACGGATTATTGGTATTTCTCAGCCAAATACTCGGAAAAGTACGTATCATTGATACGCCTTTTTGACGCAGTGAGTTTGCGAGAGAAAAATGCAGCTGATATGATAGCATGCCATTGGGGTATAAAAGCGTGCCATGTGCTTGATCCCACTATGCTTTTGGATGCATCTGTTTATCATGAAATTGCTAAAACATCTGATGTGCGTAAAGATGATGTGCAGTTATTGATTTATATTTTAGACTCTAATGAAGAAAAGGAAGCGTTAATTAATCGTACATCGACTCAGAAAAAATTATCTCCCTATTATGTGAATGCGAAACCTGATGATATTTGGAGACCAATCACTGAGCGTATTCAACCACCTGTTGAGTTTTGGCTCAAATGCTTTATGAATGCACAGTTCATTATAACTGACAGTTTTCATGCTTGCGTGTTTTCAATTCTTTTTCATAAAGAATTTGTGGTAGTTGGCAACCAGAAAAGAGGCTTGAGTCGGATGAAAGAGTTACTTCAAGACTTTAGAATGGAAGATAGGCTGATTGATGAAGCGAATATTTCCGATTTTGATATTAGCAGTCTTCATCTAATTGACTATACTTTAGTGGACAAAATATTAAATGAACGTAGGAGATATAGCTTGAATTGGCTAATGAATAGCTTGAATGATAAGAATGAATAAAAATCTTGTTTCGATAGTTGTTCCTGTATATAATGCTGCCGAACACATAGAACGATGTGTAGAAAGTGTGATTGACCAAAGTTACGATAATTGGGAGTTGATTTTGGTAAATGATGGTAGTACTGACGATTCTTTGGTCGTATGTTACGCTCTACAGCAAAGAGATAAACGAATCACTGTTGTAGATAAAACGAATGGTGGTGCAAGTTCAGCACGTAACGTAGGTATTGACAGAGCAACTGGACATTTTCTTTGTTTCATAGATTCGGATGATTATGTCGGTTCCCATTATTTGAGCGATATGGTTGAAGCGTATATTCCTGATTCCTTTTCATTGGTGATTACCGGAATGAAACTTTTATGTAATGGTCAGTTTCAAACATTCAACTATCAGAATGAGACTGTTACTACCAATATAATTTCAGATTTGTCACTGAAGAAGTTTTATCAGCATGGTGGTCCTACTAATAAGCTATATATCACTAAAGTCGTTAAAGATAATGCTATTCGATTTGATACTTCAATTCGTAACTATGAGGATTTGATTTTTAATCTGAATTATCTGTCTCATATGAAGGCAATAATCTATTCGGAGAGTACGGAGTATGTATATGATATAGGTAATTCTTCAGCTAGCAAAACTTATAATGGAGTGGAAGGGGAAATGAAACTTTATTCGTTCTATTCTGAAGCACTCGAAATGTTTGATTTGACTCTACTCAATGATCGGAAGATTATTGACTATAAGAATGCTTTTGTGGTGCGCTCTCTTAAATCACTGTATTTTCCGGGTTGTGAACAGAAATCATTTCGCGAAAAATATAATTATTTGAAGATACTATCGTGCAGAGTTACACCACACTTTTCATATGGTGAATCACTTTTATGGAAGAGCATACTACGGTTACTGAGATATCGCCTTCTGCTATTGACGCATATATGTTGTGCTTGTTTGGGTGGTATTAAAAAAGCGAAAATAGAATAATAGTGCTTGATTAATTCTTTGTACAATTTTTGAATGAACTATTTGCTTATCTAAAAGACAACAATTATCCAATTGATAACAATCAGGTTTATCCAAACTTTTTGATAACGGGGCAGAGTGAGACATATGCAAACTTACCACACAGCATACTCCACTTCGGCAGTGATAAGGGGGAGATGGTGGCTACGTATTACAGCGTAATCAACACAGTGAAGATGCAGGGGCAGTCTGCTAGGGAGTTTTTTAAGTGATTTTTTCGACTAATATTTTTAATAGTTGCAGAGATTATTTGAGTCTCTTTCCAAAAAATATCGGATTGACACTGTGCCAATAGTTGATCAAGCGTTGATCTTTTAATAAAATAATTTTAGGTACTCTAAAAAATACCTGAAATTGGGACTATATCCTAAATTGTATACTAACGGATAAATAAAGAATGAATGATAAAATGATTCAATCCTATAATGAGAGCAGAGGACAGCAATTCCCTTTTGATGTGGTGATTCCCACAGATGAGAAAAATTCAAAATTTGTGGGGACGGTTGTTACTCACGTGCGTCGTAGAATGCCGGAAGCAGGAACTATTTATATCGTGGCCAAACGAATACTATTTGACAAAATAAAGAAATATGTGCATGATGATGATTGGCAATTGATTGATGAAAACACAATGGTTGCAGGTTTGAGCTTTAGCGAGGTGTTTGGCTATCTGAGAAAGAAAGGATGCGATAGTGTAAATAAGGTAGGTTGGTATTTTCAACAATGTTTGAAGTTAGCTTTTGCATTGACACCTTATTGTAAAGGATATTATCTTACTTGGGACTCGGACACACTCCCTGTCTCAGAGCTTCATTTCTTTCAGGACGGGCAGCCGCTCTTTACAATGAAAAAGGAGTATCATCGTCCATATTTCAATACTTTGCAGCGGCTCATTGGATTGGATAAGACCTCACCTAAATCATTCATTGCCGAGCATATGATTTTTAAGCCAGAGTTTGTTTGTGAGATGATAGAAGAAATTTCTCGAAATGCACTCCCAGGGAAAAATTGGGTGGAAAAGATTATTCAAGCTTGTGATTTTGATTACGAAGAACATTGTTTTTCTGAATTTGAGACCTATGGTACATTTTGCACGGTAAGGTATCCTGGCTATTATGGTGAACAGACTTTAAACACATTTCGCGCGGGTTCGCTTATCAGAGGTCGTTATGTGAATGATTTCATCATCGAACGTTTATCTAGCGATGTAGATATAGCCTCGTTTGAAATTTATGATGCTATGTTTCCTTATGACATTGAAAAGCGGATTTATATATGGAAGAGTAGATGGAAAAGACTGATAAATCTGTCGCCTTCGCAAGCTTTGGGCTTAATTTGGAGAAAAATATTCAAAAAGTAAATATTATTTATTGATGGTTCTTGATTGAAATATTATGTCCCTTTACTATTGTGTTCGGTAAGCCTCCAAAAATGACGTATTACTTTGCTTTAATAGTATTATGTACAGCAGCAGCAGTGATTTTGAAAAGTTATGGTTCCTCTACAAAACTGAAGATGAACTCAAAGGGATTTCGATCAACTCGTTTTGCTTGACTCAAGGTGTTCCTTCTTCTGATTCTTGTTTGGAAGCATCCTCGGCTCCAGTTTCTGGTGAGCCGTTTTTGTCTCTCCTAATCCTCCGCTGAACTCAGGCAATATCGTGGTCACGATTCAGACCCGTTATGGTCTTACTATCCGTGATAGTAATTTGGACTATCGTGGTTTTAAATCCTTGGTAGAGAAATTGGAGGGTTCATGTTGACAATTTCTAGTTTGAAGAATTTCTATTATCTTCCAACTTTTCACGATATGCCCTGTAAGTCTCCTCGTATTTCTGAAATCATCCGTTCGCGTTATCACCGTTATCCTCTTCAGGGGGGGCGTTTACATTTTCATGTCAAAAGACGAAAAGAAGGTTAAAATGATCCATAACGAGCGTCACGCCTATTATTTGCATGTGAAGAGTTTTACGAACGGTTACCGTTTTATGTGAGTAGAGTTGAAAGATCGATCAAGAGGAATTACATATCCGAATATTAAGGCGAGATTATCTCGAGCGTCAGGAGTTGAAATCTTCTCTTGGCGCTACTGATCCTTGTGCTGATATGGAAGTTGACGAAAAGAGAGGCTACGTACGCTTCCTTCTTGAGCAGTTGGAAGAGAAGCAGGAACAGATGAACCGTGTGTTAGCTGATTTCTCTGAGCTTAAGTCTGCTTCCAAGGAGTAAAGTAAAATGCTTGACTGTATGGTTCTGCTGGCGGATAAATTAGACCGGCTTCGAAAGAAAAATGCCGAATAAGTTTATTTTAGTAAGAAACTGGAAGACCGTTTGTGTTGGGTCAACAATGAGCATTATAACATTTCCAAAAGTCGTAAAGGCATCCATAAGGGTAAACCGATGAAAGGTAGGAATGATGATCGTTCAGATTTTGAAGGTACTACTCCTTCAACTCCTGCGAATACAGGTTCAGTGGAGAGTCCATCTCCTGTTTATTCCAGTCCTAGCCGAAAGAAGAGTACGTATAAGAAAGATATTATAGCTGATCCTATCAATCATAAATTTGATCGTTCTAAACTTCCTGTGGGGACAGTGATCCTCAAGGTGATGATGCTTAAAGTAGTCCGTATGGTTGCTAACTTGATTGAAGAACATCGTTTTGAGATTTTGAAGTTGAAATACCCCGATGGCAGTATCCGTCAGGTATACCTTCCTTGTGATGATGATAGTCAATCGCATCTGTATGATGAAGTTGTCCCCGGTACTCATATCACAGCCTCTTTACTATCGTATCTTCTTTTCAACCGTTATCAAATGTGCTCTCCTGACTATCGTGAGTGTAAGAATCGGCTATCTGATATGGGCTGGGATACTTGCCGGCAGAATCTGGCAAATAGGACGGATAAGGGTGCCGTGCAACTCAATAAGTTGATACCTGCCTTGAAGCGTTTTGCTTGAGAACCGGACCCGAATGTGAATGTTGATGAGACTTGGTGCCGCTGCCAAACCTACTTCGGGCATAAGAAAACCTACATGTGGTGTCTTGTGAACAAGAAAGCGAGTATTGTGATCTTCTTCTATGAAGACTGCCTGGATGAACAGGGCAATAAGCATAATGGCGGTCGTGTTCGTAGCGTTCTGAAAGATTTTCTGGGTGATACCCCAATAAAGTCGTTGCAGAGTGATGGTTATAATGTCTATTTGTATCTTGATGACGAACTGATGGAGGTGGACCATTTATGCTACCTTGCTCATGCGCGTAATAAGTTTAAGGACGTCTATAATCAAGGCTGCGAGAAGGCTCGTTTCTTTTTTGAACAGATGGCGAAGCTTTATAAGCGTGAGGATGACTATCTCCGATATAAATTGACGGCAACCGAGACTAAGGAAAAGTGCAACGATCTTTATACGAATGGCATTGTGAAGAGTTTACGGAGTGAACTTTATGATTTGCTTGCGTTGCTGGAAGAGGGGAAGAGTGATTTAATGCGAACCGCTTTGAAGTATCTCCATAAGTTTTGGGCTCAGTTTTTTGCTTATCGCAAAGACGGTGAATATACGATTGATAATCTTGCTGCCGAAGGGGCGATACGCGCCTTGACCGTTCAGAGAAAAACAGCCTGTTTTTCTGTAGTACGAAAGCTACTTTACGATCGGCCGTTTATAATATCTTTATTGAAACCTGCAAATAGGCAGGAATCAGTTTCCGATCTTTTTTTTGCAAGTACATGACGGAGATACAGAAGAGTGGAACGGATTATGAGAATCTGCTACCGATGACGATCAGTCTAACAAATTAGTGAAAACAAATTAAAATTTACTATCCAAGACAAATGACGAGTGCCTACTGGCGCTCGCCTGAAAGGTGTATACCATGTTTTGGACGCTTACAGTTAAGGTGAATATTTATGCCTTTTAAATTAATACAAAATAGAAATATTCGATTTAATATATCGAATGTCTGCTTTTGGTTTATTACTATTGGTGTTTTTTCTGAAAGATATATTGAATTTATTATTATAGTTTCTATATGTTTATTAATGCCATTTCTTGGTGGTCAGATTGCAATAAATAGAAAAATTTTATATACTTTTCTTGTTGTTTTTATAGCTTCTTTTATATCTATTTCTCTTAATAATTATGTTTACGGGCGTTTTATACAGCAGTTTATCCTGATATTGTTTTATGTTATATGCTATTATAATATATTCTTATTGATAATAAAGCGCTCAAGTATACAAGAAATATTTAATAAGTATTTGTTTGTTGCTCATTGGGTTTGTGTGTTGGGAGTATTACAATTTAGTTTATATTTCTTGTTCAATATTGATATTCTTATGTTTCTTTACAGAGAAGGAGGTACACCGGTGGTACTTCCAAGAGTAATGAGAATATATTCAATAGTAGATGAACCAGGATATTTGAGTACTTTACTTACTCCAGCATTTGTTTATTACTATTATTCTAAAAATTTTAATATTACTATTTCTGTATGGAGAAAAAGACTCGTTTATATTGTGATATTCTTAACATTTAGCTCTGCTACGTATTTAATTATTATACTAGTTATTTTATATAAATGGTTGATGCTCTCCAAAAAGAAAAATGTAAAATATATACGTTTAATGTCTGTGTCTTTGTTAGGATTATTGATTCCATTAGTAATGACTTCCTTCAGAGAATCAGAAAATAATGTATTTAAGGATGTCTTTGTTAAGTTTGAGGACACTTTTACTGCTTTTAGGGATATGGATCCTATTGCTTTTGAAAAATTGAATCTTAGCTCTTATTCTACTATGGTAAATATTTGGGTGGCAATAAATGCTCCAAATAGATTGCTGGGAACTGGGCTTGGTACTCATGAACAAAATTATACGTCTCTTTATAAATCAGATTTTCAGTATTATGGACTAAATATGGATGATGGGTATTCGTTGTTTAATAGAGTCTATTCTGAATTTGGCATTGTAGGAATAAGTTTCTTATTATGTTTTATATTTAGAAAAATCGACAGAAGAAGTATAATTAATTTATCTGTATTTTTTTTATTGGTTACTTTCTTGATTAGAGGAGGGAATTATTTCCGTTATGGAATTTTTTTCTTTTTTTATTTATATTATTTTTCAAATAAATTGAAATATGAAAACAGACATCTCATTTCCTAAAGTAAGTATAATTACTGCTTCGTTTAATTCAGAGCAAACTATAGCTGAAACAATTCAATCTGTACTTTCTTTAAATTATAAAAACTATGAATATATAATTATTGATGGAGGCTCAAAAGATGGTACAGTAAATATAATAAAAAAATATGAGAAGTATTTTGGTGGTAGATTAGAATGGATTTCTGAAAGTGATAATGGGATTTATTTTGCCTGGAATAAAGCTTTAAAAATGGTCACTGGAGATTGGATCTGTTTCTTAGGTAGTGACGATTTATTTTTACCTAATGCTTTGAACAAATATGTAGAAATGATAAATGATCCTGAGGTGAATTTTATTTCTAGTAAGGTGGAATTAATAGATATGAACAAAAGACATATTACTTTTTTCGGTGAAAGATGGTCTAACCAAATGAAAAAATATTGTTGTATAGCTCATGTCGGTTCTTTTCATAAAGTTGATTTGTTTAAGAATTATGGTTTCTTTTCTACTAAGTATAAGATTTGTAGTGATTATGAGTTTCTATTGAGAAATTTTAGTTCTATAAAAGCTGCATTTATTGATTGCGTTACAGTTCAAATGCGGAATTCAGGCGTTAGTAATACTGTACCATATCTTACATTTAAAGAAACGTATGATATAAAAAAGAAGTGCCGAATCAATAATGTATTATCTAATTATTTATTTTATATAGGTACTATTGTTTCTTATTTTATAAAAAATAATTTAAGAATCCCTTTTTGATGTTTGTTATAGTGCTTGTTGATCTTTGTTTATCATGTTTAAATGTTGACTCTTTTTCAAATTAATGTTGTTGCTAACTCTGGTTCCACTGGGCGTATTGCTGAAGGTATTGCAGAAGTTGTAATAAATGATGAATGGACTTGTTATACAGCATATGGGCGTTGGGGAAATCCAAGTAAAACATACTTGTATAAGATTGGGAGCAAGTGGGAAGTTTATTTTCATTATTTAAGATCTAAATTGTTTGATATGCATGGGCTGGGATCCATACATGCAACTAAGCGGCTAATATCGAAGATAAGGGAGGTAGAGCCAGATCTAATACATTTGCATAATATTCATGGTTATTATTTAAATTATCCATTATTATTTGACTTTTTGTCAAGATCTGATATTCCAGTTGTTTGGACATTACACGACTGTTGGGCATATACTGGACATTGTGCTTATTATTCTAATATTGACTGTAACAAATGGAAACAAGGGTGTTATGCTTGCCCTAATCTTCAAGACTATCCTGCTTCATTATTTTATGACCACTCTAGAAAAAACTATCAACTCAAAAAACAAAGTTTTACTTCTCTCAAAAATTTAACTATTGTCACTGTTTCACGGTGGTTGGCAAATGAAGTAGAACATTCTTTCCTTGCTAAATATCCTGTAAGAGTTATTTGTAATGGAGTTGATACAGATGTATTTCGTCCTGTAGGTATTGGAGCAAAATTAAAATATAATATAGAAAATAAATTCCTGATATTGGGAGTAGCAACAGTTTGGAATGCCCGTAAAGGTTTATCTGATTTTATTAAGCTTGCAAAATATCTTTCATCTGATGATAGAATAATACTGGTAGGCTTAGATCAGAAACAAATTTCTAAATTACCTTCTAATATAATTGGACTTAAAAAAACAGAAAATATAAGCCAGTTGGTAGAACTGTACTCATCTGCTGATTTATTTGTGAATTTTTCAATGGAAGAGACTTTTGGGTTGACTACGGCTGAAAGTATGGCTTGCGGAACACCTGTATTGGTTTATGATTCGACAGCCTGTCCTGAAATAGTGACAGAAAAAACGGGATTTGTAATTGCCCCTCATAATATTGATAGAGCTTTAAGAGCTATACAGCAGTTAAAATTGGTGGGAAAACAGTATTATGGAAATAATTGCCGTTCATATATCTTGGAAAATTTTAGAAAAGAAGATAAATATAAAGAATATGCTGCTCTTTATCAGGAGCTTTTGTAGTTAATGAAAATTTCTCTTATAACTGTTACTTTCAATAGTGACAGGACTCTTTGTGATACTATTCAGTCTGTTATTTCACAGCATTTTACTAACATTGAGTATATAATAGTAGATGGTTCATCTCAAGATAATACTATTGAAATTATAAAAAAGTATGAGCCTTTATTTCAAGGTCGGCTAAAGTGGATCAGTGAAAAGGATAATGGACTTTATGATGCCATGAATAAAGGTATCCATATGGCTACCGGAGATATTGTGGGTATAATTAATTCAGATGATTTTTATCACAGGAATGATGTCATAACTAAAGTGGTAGAGGCTTTTGATAATACAGATACACAAGTCGTTTATGGGGATGTGCGTTTTGTGAACCCTAAAAATTTGGATAAAACAGTGCGTTATTATTCTTCTAAGAACTTTGCCCCACATTTGTTCCGGTATGGTTTTATGCCTGCGCATCCGACTTTCTTTACTTATCGAAAGTATTTTGAGGAGTTTGGCTATTATAAAACAGATTATAAGATAGCTGCTGATTATGAGCTCCTTATCCGCTTCTTGTATGTACGTCAATTGAAAAGTAAATATTTACCATTTGATTTTATGAAAATGCGTACGGGAGGCACCAGTACAGCATCTGTAAAAAGTAATATTTTACTGAATAAGGAGATTGTCAGGGCGTGTAGGGAGAATGGAATTTGGACTTGTTTGCCACTTTTATGTTTAAAATATGTTGTGAAGGTTTTTGAACTGTTATTGATAAAAGAATGAATATACTGGTTACAGGAATCCATGGATTTATAGGTTCTAATTTTATCAGGGCCTTGAGAGATAAACATACATTATATGGACTTGATATTATCTTTCCTTGTAGAGATGGAGTGATCCAAACATTTTCTTGGCGAGATATCGAACCCACATCTTTTCCTTTTCAAACTCTTCCCCAGTTTGATGCAATCATTCATCTTGCCGGAAAGGCTCATGATACGAAAAACCAATCAGCTGCTCAGTCTTATTTTGATATTAATACCGGCCTGACTCAAAAGATATTTGATTTCTTTTTGGAGTCTTCTGCGAAGAAATTCATATTTTTTAGTTCAGTAAAAGCTGCGGCTGATAGTGTAGTGGGAGATATGCT
>OLIK01000148.1_pt1 | contig 24341 bp, 17 predicted proteins | sample 1609641 | NCBI WGS metagenome assembly OLIK01 (sample SAMEA4350124, study PRJEB24818) | metagenome | biome: human; feature: gut; material: faeces | place: Denmark | collected 2013-09
GTCTTTCCTCGGCTCTTTTCAACATACCTGCCGATTCATCAATTAATGTAAGTTCAACATTTCTATCCAAATTATTATTCAGCAGCATTTCAACGGCCAAACCTGTTCTGGCACCTAAAACAGCAACTTTGGAATCGTGTTTTATCACTTTTGTCACATGTTCCAAAAAAATAACTGTATCTGAACCTTGCACAAGGAGCTCTTCTGGAGAAAGATACCCATTCGTTAATAGGTTACTTGCTGAAACTGTTCCTCTTATCAATTCTTGCACCATTGGTATTTGGGTCTCTAATTTCATATACCAAATATCTGAGAGAACGTTTTTTATTTCCAAATTCAGCACATATTCATCACTATCTTTATGACTTATAACATTATTAATAAGCAACCAGACATTCCAATACTGCTCAACTTTACCGTTACTATTTATTACTATATTATCGTTTGGGGTTAATGAATCAACATTGTTCCCATATACTTTTAAAATAAAAGCTGCAACTACTTTTTTTCTAATTTCTTGTATTTCAGCATATTCTGGGTTTTCTTCATTCATGAAAACTTGATGAGAAGCATTTCCTTTTTCATACTTTTCCACTACGGCTGCCACAATTTCTTTCTTGCCATTCGTTTCAACAGTCATAGCAATTGCGTCATCTATACACTCTGCTCTTTTTATTACATTTTCTATTTCCCCAAGTTCAATCCTATAACCATTTACTTTAACCTGATCATCAAGGCGTCCTAAAAATTGCACATTACCATCTTGAAAATATTGTGCTTTATCTCCTGTCTTATACCAACGTATTCCATCTATTTTAACAAATCTTTCCTGTGTTAGTTTTTCTTCATTTACATATCCCTCTGCAACACCATATCCTCCAATCCAAAGTTCTCCTGGTACTCCTACTGGGCTATCCTTTCCCTTATTATTTACTACACGTAATAATTGATTTGCTAATGGACGTCCATATGGAATAGATGTCCAAGGTTCGTCCAATATATGTACTTCATAATATACAGACCATATTGCCGCCTCAGTAGCACCACCCAAAGAAACAAATCTACATTCTGGCCATAGTTTATTAACCTTGGGGTATATTTCCAATTTAATCCAATCTCCAGACAACAAGATATTTTTCAATGTAACTTTTTCATAATCGTATCCTATTGCCAATAAAAACATCTCAAACAATGCAGGGACAGAATTCCATATCGTTACCCTTTTTTCACACAATATTTTCTTCCAAATATACGGTTCCCGTTTATTCATTTCATTCAAAACGATTAATGACGCTCCGTATCCTAGCATTCCAAAAATATCATAGACAGAAAGATCAAAATCAAGTTCTGACACTGCAATCGCACAATCATGTTCATTGATCGTAAATTTATCATTAACATCATAAATTGTGTTATATGCTGCTTTATGCGTGATCATTACCCCTTTAGGAATGCCTGTAGTACCAGAAGTAAATATAATATATGCAATTGAATCTATATCCTTAACAATCTCCGTCTCTGGCATCACAACATATCTAAAACTATTTTCAATTAGGAAACTTCGTAAAGTATCTGCCCCATCCAGTGTATTAATATGATCCCTATCTGTTAATGCATAAGATATATTTCCTGCTTCAAATATTTTCTTCTTTCTATCCAACGGCTGATGTATTCCAATGGGTACATATGTCGCCCCAATCGATAGAATTGCTAATACTGCTATAATTTGATTTTCTCCTTTCGGAAGAACGATTGCCACTTTGTCCCTTGTATGTACTCCTTCTTGCTTCAGCATAGAAGCTGTCTGCAACACTTTAATCTTCAATGCCTCATACGATAGTGTTTCCCATTTTTCATCCAAAGATAGCCATTCTAATGCTGTTTTGTCAGGAAATCTATATGCACATTCAAAAAAAGCCTCGTGCAAACACTTGAATGGTATTGATCTTTCCGTCTCGTTCATCATATTGCGAATCTCTTTCTGTTCTATAGGAAGAAAATCCGGAATTGCTCCAGACCATTTGTTTGCCAACAAGAAATCCCTCACCTGCAATATGCTAGATTTGATATCTTTAAAATCAACAATTGTCTCATCAGCGATTTCTATTATTATTGAAATTCCATCATCATTTGAAATGCTACATATAAAATCGTTTTCAACAATTGTATCTTTGTAGGAATAATCTTCCTGCACCTTTTCAAAAAGTCCTTCCCATGTATTTATTTGTGGCTTAGAATCACCCGGGAGCCACATATCTGCAATAAGCAGTCCAATACCTTTTAATACACTTTTCAAATCATACTGATATGATTCTGCTTTTTCCTTTATTTGCTTACATGCCTGCCCTTCAAAATCAACTTTATATATCATAATTATTCCTCCAATAAGTCTCTATATAATTGTTCCCAGTATTCATTACCTAAATTCAAAACAAAAAAGTGGTCACTCTGAAATTCACGCATCCTAACAACCTTCTTCGTTACACTACTCCATCTTTGCATAATCTCTTTATTCGCTTCTATGTCATTTACTCCTGAATGCAAAATTAACGGAGAATTTATGCATTCCCCCCTATAAATAAAGCTCTCATTCAATTTATAGTCACGCCTTACTTCCGGTAAAACAAAACTAAGCAGTTCCTGGTTCTGTAAAATCTCTTTAGGGGTAGCTTGATATCGAATCAATTCCTTGATCAGCGCATCATCATCCATATAACTTTTAAATTCTGTTAAATTTACTTCATTAGGAGCCTGCCTTCCCGCAACAACAATTTTTCTCGGTTCCCTACCATAGTTTTGGGCCATATATGCAGCCGCATAAAATGCCATTGCTGCTCCCATACTATGACCAAAAAACAGAATATTTCTGTCATCAGCAACGTTAATGATGCTTTCGACCAACGGGCCTACCAACTCCTCAAAATTCTCAATAAATCTTTCTTTTCTTCTGGTTCCCTTTCCGGGAAGTTCTACACATACAAAGTTGATTTTTTCTTTTTTCAAAGTCCATTTTCGATATACCGAAGCGCTCCCGCCGGCATGATGAAAGCAAAAAACTATGTCTCTGTTGTTTAGTTCATCCAAATCATACGTTGTGAACGGAAACCATTTTTTATATCGCGCCTTTTCATTTTGTTCCATTTGTTTTCCTCTGCTTTCCTGTATAAATAAAATCGTTACCCTTAACAGTTCGGCCTTCTTCAATAACCGTTTCTCCGCCTAAAATTGTTGCCCCTGCATATACAGTTACATTATTCAACAATGTTGGATGCCTTTTTTTGCCACTCAAGAGTTGTCCACCAGCCGTTGAAAGTGCTCCCAAAGTAACTCCTTGATATAATTTTACATGATGTCCTATAACAGTAGTTTCTACAATCACAACCCCGGCTCCATGATCAATAAAGAAATATTCTCCTATCGAAGCCCCAAGATGAATATCTATTCTCGTCTTTGATGGAACATATCGTCCAACATTCCCGGATAAAACAGTTCCTCTACGGCATCCCAGAAAAGGCAAAGGCAGGCAGCCATCCATCTCCACCACCTAATGATCCAGCCATACCTGCGGCGTTTGGGAAATATTATAAGTCAGTTTTCCAAGCCATTTTCCTTCATTCCACTGCTCTATTCCTAACCCACTGGTAAATACAACCGGCATAATTACGCCCTGCATATCACCTGTCCGTTTCTTTAACTCACGTTCAAACTCAACCGCACTATAGGTTGAATGTTCTAAATCCTCCGTAAGCCTTTGCTGGATTGCTTTCGCCCGATCTGCAAAGTTCCCTCCTTTTTGCTGACACACTTCCAACAGCGTCAGTGTGGTAAAGTCCCCAACCAGTTCCATATCATAGTCCTCATCGTATTCCAACATTTCCATGCACACTGTAACCATAGCCGGAACCAGGGCTGAGATAGTTACTTTCTCCTCCGTAATTGCCATCAGGACTGGTCGTTGGTGCCAGCACAACTTTTCCCCCTGCATCCAATGTTCCTAAAAGTCCCAGACAGCAAAGTGGAAAGTTGTGCGCTACAGGCAATGCTGCAAGATAAACACTGTTTCTGGCTCATACCATTCTTCCCTCTGTACTCCATCCACAAAAACATTTTGTATACATGGGAATTTTTTCTGCATATTCATTGCCATTTCCACATAACTAAAGCCTAAATATCTTTCGGCTACAACGTACGCTGTCGGCTTGGCCAGTGCTATGATCCCCTCTAATTCTGCTTCCCTGTGAGCCGGCAGCATCATGATCGGTACAGTCCTAATCTTCGCAAGGGCAAAGAGAACCGCGACAAAAGAGATTCTGTTCGGCATCTGCACAAGTACCTTATCATCTTTGCAGATACCTTTCTCCATAAAATACTGTCCTATGCAGATTGCTTTCTGATTCAGTTCCAAATAGGTAATTTTCTTTTCACTGTCTGTAACTGCAATCTCGTCTCCATATTGCACTGCTCATTTATCAAGCTACTTTCACAGGCTTAACTTCTCACAGCCTTCCAGATCTTCATATTGTTCCATATTCTTTTTATAGCCTGCCATTTTGTATTACCTTCCTTTCCCCTGCACCGCTGCATATGCGGCATAATCTTTTATCAGAATCGGATATAATTTCCATCCAGATTTTATCTTTCCTTTTTCTATAATCTTGTTTTCCCTGACAGAAAAGAAGTCCATTCCCTTGTTCAAACCGATACCCAGCGCTTTGAGATGCGCCTCTCTTGCTGCCCAGTACTGATAGAACCGTTCAGGGCTTTCTGTTTCCTGAATTTCTGCCGCTTCTTCTTCCGTAAAGAAATTTTTGGCAATCTCCATATATTCTGAGATCTCTCCCATTTCCTGCACATCAATTCCCACAGCCTGTCGGCTGGCAAATATTGCCAGCACCCATTCTCCGGAATGGGAAAGGTTAAATGTGATCTTCCTTTGTCCCGGCGGTGCCTTCCAGTACAATTTCCCGTATTTTCCCTGTCTTAAAACAATCTTATCCTCACCTGAATACTCTTTCAAAAACATTCTCACAGCAATCTTTCCTGCAAGATAACGCATTTTATCTTCATGAAAACGGTAATGTTTCGCCTTCTGGCATTCTTCCTTTTCTAAAATAGGTTTATACCTATTCCAAAAGGTTTCCAGTTCTCTCCACCGAAGTTTCCAGATGTGTACCTCTACTGTATGCAGTTCCAGCTTTCCCATATTCAAAAGTTTCCGGTTTCCGTATAATTCAATTTTCATCCGGAACACCCAGAAGGCATTTCTGTACTTCTGACAGAACAGCTTCTTCCTGTTCCCGAATGTAAAAGTGCCCGCCTTCGAACATATGGCAGTGGAACGCCCCTTCTGTATATTTCCCCCACTCTTTCATTGCTGCTTCATCTGCTTCCCGGTCATTCCGTCCTCCAAACGCCTCAATCGGACTGCGTAAAGTGATAAGATCTTTATCATAATACGTTTCATCCATTGTAAAATCAGCTCGCAGCATAGGCAGAAAGAAATCCAAAAGTTCCTGGTTTTCCAGTATCTCCTTTGGCGTTCCTTCAAATCTGCCGAGTACCTTTTTAAATTCGTCATCTGGAAGATGATAGATTGGATTGGGTTCTGGAATACTTGGGATACGACTTCCTGATACCATGAAGCATCGGGCTGTCTTTCCTCTTTTTTCCATTCTTTTTTCTAACTCATAGGCAATCTTTCCGCCCATGCTATGTCCCCAGAATGCATACGGTCCTCTTATGTTTTCCCATATAGTTTCCTCCAATTCATCTAACATATCCGTCATATTATGATACGGCTTTTCCATAATCCTTTCTTCCCTGCCCGGTAGCTGGATCGGACAAACAGTTATGGTATCTTTCATTTTTTGAACCCAAGAATTGTATGCGGAAGCCCCGCCGCCAGCAAAAGGGAAACAAAATAATGTTATATTTTGGGAGTTAATATTCTCACCGTTTTTCAAAAGCCTTTGATTCATGTTAATCCTCCTCCAGAAATCGGTTGTAATTTCATCTCCATAAAATCTGAAAATATCTTTGTTGAAGGTGGTACAGATTGCGTTACCCATGCGTTTCCACCAATAATAGAATTTTTTCCAATCACTGTATTGCCTCCTAAGATTGTAGCTCCCGCATAAATTGTTACATTATCTTCAACAGTAGGATGCCGTTTCAACCATTTCTGTTTATGACCTCCGCGAGTTGACAAAGCTCCCAAAGTCACACCCTGATATATTTTTACATGATTCCCAATAACAGCAGTTTCTCCGATTACAACTCCTGTTCCATGATCAATGAAGAAGCTCTCTCCAATTTCTGCTCCTGGATGGATATCTATTCCTGTTATTGAATGTGCGTACTCTGTCATAATTCTTGGTAAAATAGGAACTTTCAATTTATACAGACAATTAGCTGTCCTTTGAATAAGTATTGCCAAAGGACCTGGATAAGCCGCTATGATTTCCTCATAACTCTTCGCAGCCGGATCACCTCATATGCCGCTTTCATATCTGATATTACCAACTGCTGCAGATAGGGCAGCATTGCTCGAAATTTTCTCATCACTTCCTCTGTTCCCCTATCTTCATCTAAAAAATCCAAATGCTTTTTTAAAACCTCTTGAATCATCTGGATCGTATATCTTTCGTTCTTTTCCACATTTGACCAATATTCTATATAGAAAAATTTTCTTAACAAATAGACAAATTCCTGAGTCCATTTATTATCCAAAGATTTTTCTAAAACTTCCTTAATTTGAAATATATCATTATCGTTTCCCAGTAGTTTTTTATTATCTATCAATCTTTCATCCTTTCATAAGTTAGTAATTCCTAACTTGTTTCCAAAAAAATTTTGGTTTTTGCCTAATATCAGTCCACTTGCTAAAATTATATGAGCCACTGCAATCCCTTTAGCAACTATCAAAATTCCGATATCACCAAAACAGAAAGCCAATACACATTCTATAATTAACAATTTTCTTGCAGATTTCCCATAAACCTTTCTTTCTTTTTCATCCAATCTTTTGTGTCCAGTGTCTACTGGAGACAATAAAAATATAACAGCAATAGCAATGAGCCATACTATACAGAATGTAATCCCAAGCTCCGAATTAATTGCTAAATATTTTCCACAAATAAAAATCAGGAAACCGGAAACACAAATGCAGCTTACAGATCTTTTCAAATGAATTCCGCCAACGTACTGTCTTAAAATAACAAATGGCAGTAAAAAGCTGAACATCTCTAACCAGTTTCCCGTTATGATACCCAATGCAATAATAATAGAATATATAAGGATTCTGCTTAACAGCAGTCGATAAGCATATTCATACAAACTGCGTTCTTCTTCTTTAAGAATCCCCCATCGGCTTTGTAAATTATACAGCCAGTCTATCACTTTCTTCTGCATTAAAATTTCCTCAGTCTTTTAACCTCGTCCGGTTCTTCTTCTTGAAAATATAACCAATTGCAAGCAAGATTCGCTGAACGCATCGTCAGCCTGAGCGCCAAAGCATTGATTCCTTCTAATATTTTAGTTGTCATTACATTTAATATTTTTTCCATATCAATTTGCCTCCTTTTTTTCGTGATTCTACTAAAAAATCGCCCCTATTTCAATTATCCCGGCTAAAATGGTAATTTTTTGGGCGATTTTTGCATTCTTCTATTTAACTGTAAAAACAATCTTAACTGAAAACTCCTCCTCGCCAGCTTCTATCTTCATGACTCCTCCATATTTTTCAACCAATTTACCTACTGTATGTAATCCGATCCCATGATTTTCCGGATTTCTCTTTGTGCTTATATAATGTTCTCTTTCCTTTATCAGCGGAAGAATATAGCTATTATAAAACTCCATTACCAAAAGATGACCCTCATTCCCCATATACATATTACAAATCACATGTTGGTCTTTCTCTGTCTTTTCAGCAGCCTCGATTGCATTGTCCAAAAGATTCCCCACAATAGAAATCAAATCCAGGTCTTCTATAAAATCTGTTCTAAGATTATTTCCAAGCTTGATTTTATACAATATGCCTTTTGATTCGGCGACAAATTTTCTTTCACATAAAATACTGTTTAGAACCGGATCAGCGCAGTAACTATAATTTTTCAGTTCCTCCATCCGGATCCCCAAATGTCTCACCATGCTATCCAGTTCAAGATTTTTCCCATTTTCTATCAAACTCGCCGCAGTACAAAGAAATTTATTCACATCATGCAGAAAAACCCTTTTATCTTCGTTTACCTTATTGATATATTTCTGATTGATATTTTCAGCTTTACTTTTCTGATAAAGCAATTCCATCTTTTTTACTTCTTCAGACTTCTCAATTAATTTATCAAAGACTGCAAATATACAGATATTCGTCATTAGCAACAATGCTGCCCCAATAGGAATCATGATACGATTCACGCCAGTATAAGAAATCTGCGAATAATATATACACATAAAAATGATAATTGTCGCCGCCGGCAGAGTTAACAGCACAGTAAACAATTTATTTTCAATCGTCTGGTAATTTTTCTTTCTCGTGATCTGGTTAACACATTTCACTAATAAAAATGTAATTGTGCTCATCAACAAAAGTGACAGCAACTTTTCCAACTCTGAATGAAAGTTATTTTCTGTTCCGGTTACTCCATAAGCCCCTGTAATTACAGCAAACAAAAACTCAGGTACTATAGCCAGCATATAATAGCAACAGGTCAAAATAATTTTCTTCCATACACTTCCTTGGAAAATGACAATAGAGGCAATAGTATAGCTGACAGGAACCATCATAATATTGATAAATGTAGACTCTATATGATTCACACCAAGAATAACCAATGCCGTTACGCCATATATTAGAATCCTTGTCCAACAAGTTTTAATCCTATATGGGAACATATTCTTTCCTAAATCATTCAGCATAAGCATTTGGAAACTGCCAATCAAAACATCACTTAGCAAATTCATCAGATCAACCATTCCTTTCCCTCAGATATTCAAACAGCGCCTCGGTAAACTCTTCTTTCTTTGCTCTTGAAACATTCAGTTCTATTCCGCATTTCAACCGTAGTACGCCTCTTTCTAACCCTTCTACTTTTTCCAAATTAACAATGTAACTATAATGCGCCTGTGCAAATCCCTGATCTTTTAGCTGTTCACATAATTCTCCAAACGCTTCTCTGCACCGAACTGTCTCTTTTTCTTGCTCTTTCACAATGGTTATCACACATCCTCTTTTGGCTCTGGAAACATATAAGATATTTTCCACATGTATGCGTATTATCTTCCCCGCTGATGTCACCGTTACCGCATAGTCATTCAGAAAGCGTCTCTTTACCTCAGTCATAATAGCTTCAATTTCCCGGCGTAAGCTGGTATCGTGTAAGTCCTTCATAATATACCGGAAGGGCTGCCCAAAATTAATACTGTCCACTGTCGGCTCAAAATAACTGGAATAGAAGATTAAAACTGCATCTTTGTTATAATTTCTCAATTTTAATGCTGTTTGGTTTCCATCCAGCCCCGGCATACGGATATCTATAAAGACCAATTCGTGGAGAATATCCGTATGTTTCAAAAGTTCATTTCCAGACTCGTATTCATAAAATCTGATTTCATTTTCAGGCAAACTATTTTCATGCTCTACAATCTCCCTGATCGTTTTTCTATATCTTTTATCATCATCACAAATAGCTATCTTATACATAATCCTTCCTTTTGTTAGTTGCATCTAACCTCATTCCATAAAAAAACCATCCCGCAGAATTTTGCCATGAGATTATCTCTTACTTCTATAACTCCGGTTCCAACTCTGCAAAGATGGAATCTCCAAAAAATTCTGGTATTGTGATTTCTAATCCATCACACAATTTCTTGATTGTAACTACGCCTACATTCTTACTCTGCCCGTACAAAATATTCTTCAGCGTTGATGGCGGAACACCAGACCGTATCGCCGCCTCATTCACGGTAATATCCTTTTGCCTTATCAATTCTTCAAGACGATATATAACTGCTGTTTTCATATCCATGATTTCTACCACCTTTTCTCTATTCTATATAAATTGCCCGTAAAAGGTCGCCCATATATAGTCTTTTTAAACAAAGATACCTCTTTGTAAGCTTTGTATACTTTCGTGGTAGATAATTCAGCATTTTTACCAAAACAAAAAAAGCCGAAAGCCACATTGTTATCCGTGACCTCCGACTCCTTTCTATCTCATACTACACCGTCCTTACATCCAAATCAGCCCCTCTCTCCGGCTTATCTTTTCCCTGTTTTTCCTGAATGATTCTCTTATTGATTTCCAAGCGTTCATGGATTGACGGTTTTTTCTCTTTTCCTGGCATTGCCTTTTTCTGTGCTACTGCCTTTCTTTCAGCTTTCCCTGCGTCCTTAACTGCTGTATTTGCTTCAACGCCAGCTCTTGGCACAGCTTCTCTGCTCTCATTTTTCTCTGCTACCTGCTGTTCTCGTCTCTCCTTCACACCCTTTTCTTCCAGACTGCAAAAGCTCTGCAAATATGGCAACACATGATTCTGCATATCTGTCAGATCTTCCATATATTTCTGGAACTCTTCACTTCCTTTACCTTTCTGGTAATTAATCCAATACTCATCTGTAAGCTTCATTTCATTATCATACTTCAACTGACTTACAATACCGCCATGTCCATTTCCAATATCCATTGACTTCTTGAAATGATGCAGCATCTTTTCACCTTTTTCCGCATAATATACAGTCACATATATCTTTGCGATTTTCGTAGGTTCCTCTGTCTTTGAATCACGTTTTACATACCATTCTTTATCCATTTCTGCTGTTTTTGCATCCAGCTCGGACAACTTCTGACATCTTGGATTCATGAGATCACTCTCTTCACAGTAGTTTACATACACCATTGGTTCCATATCCTTTGGAAGTTCCAGTTCATAGGCTTTCAATCTTTCCATCAATACACCTGCACGAACAGACAGGTCGCATTCTTCATCTACAATATCCTTCAAGTAAGAAACATAGTAATGAATATTACCGCTTTGCAAATCCAACATTACTTCCTGTACCGTATTTTCTCCCATCTCAACATTATCCCGATACTCATACGGATCAAAAGCTTCTGCAATCTCATCCATTGCCTCTGCCAGCTGTTCTGTGGTCATCTTCTCTGGATACATTGCTTCCCGAACATCCCGCATCGGTACATACTTATAATCCGGCAATGCTTCATGAATTTTCTCAATTCCTTCCCGTACCAGTGCAAGTTCTCCATAAAACCGAACATCATCCATCAGATTTCCAAATACAGTATTTCCTTTTACGATTGCAAATTCGGCTTCATCATAGTAACTGTCTTCCGGATCACGATAGATAATTCCCATTGAGCATCCGAGATAAGCTGTTTCTGGATTCTCCCTATATTTTTCATAGACTGCAGCTATCTGATTAACATCGGTACTTTTTTCATATGCTCCCATATCGTGAAACTCATCGCATTCTGTGGCGAAATATTCCAGATAAGGTTCTTTCTTCGGTGACATATTATTAAGGACGTTATCAATCATATTATAATTTGCCTCTTCCAGTTCCTCCACCTTCGCCAAAGGCTTATATTCGCCCTGGCTTTTCTGAATCTCTGCCATTACAACCTCATCCATTTCTTCCACTTTTTCCATCAACTGATCATAATCCCCACTGATGCGTTCTCCAGTCCAGCCTTCGTCTTCCAGAAGTTCCTCTGCCGCTTCTTCAATAGAAATTTCATCATTTTCATAGACGCCACCATCCATCAGACGGAAATCTTCATCGTAAAAGGAATAATCGTATCCTTCTTCTGTCCTCTGAATAGCAAAATACCGTTCTCCTACCTCATATGCCAGTTCACTAAGAACCTGTTCTTCCAGATTCAAGAAAGAATCCAGCTGTTCAAAACTGATACTGTCTACAAAATGAGCGGTTACTTTTTCCCCGTCATTCAGAACTACGATATCACTGACTGACAGGGAATGCCCACGGAAATCTTCCGGTCTATCAATGTTGAACCTTTCAAAAATATCATCCAGTGACATATTTCCCAGTAATTCGCCAACATAGACCAGCTTATAATCTTCTTTTTTTATCTGCATACCATGACTTTCAATAAAACGCATATTCATAAATGCATAGTTTTCGCCCGGTGAATCATCCTTGATCTGATAAATACCAAAGGTTCGCCTTGTTCCTAACAGCAGGTTTGCCTCTTTTAAAGACTGAATCTGTGGATATTTTTGCATTTCCCATTCCAGGTTACGAAAACGCTCCCGTTCTGCCATGGACATCTGATAATGCTCCGGTCCTCGTTCGATTTCCATGTGTTCCGTGACATAGATCGGTGACGAAAAATTAGTGATCAGATAGATATCTGCTCCGGCATCGTATAATTTCAATGCTTCTTCCTGGTCAATGACACTCATGGGCTCCTGAAATGCTCCAAAATCTTCATCGGCATAATCCAGATCCTGATTCCTTATCCGTTCCCACATCTGCGATTCCATTCCAAACAGACCTTCATGTGCCTGTATCATTTCTTTACTTGCATACTCTCCCTTGCCGCCATCGCTGCCCAGGCAATAAATCTTAGAACCCATTCTGTGATAATCTAAGGCTGCTTCCTTTCTAAGCGGTACCATGTCCTCTGCTGTATATCCATAATCTCGAAGTTCCAACTTGCCTATGGTTGGATCTGGTAAGTCCTGAATATCCATTCTTGCATCATCCAGTAAATCCTCTACACCTTCTTCATCTGCCTTGTTCAATGCATCTGCCAGATTTCTTACCAGAGTCCTAACTTTCTCTTCCTCACCGATCAGATTCGCATATTCAAAAATCTGTTCTTTTACATCTGTTGGAAATTCTATGCCTCTACTCTCTGCCTGAGCGATCCGTTCCTGCGTATATTCCTGCATTTTCTTTGTTTCTCTACCTGTTATCCTGTTTCTTGCCATATAAACTCCTCCTGTATTCTGAAAGATGGCATAACCCACAGAACATTCTTTCTGTCAGATTATGCCATCTTCCTTGTTTTCTTATTCCAGACCGAAATCCCGTTTTCTGGTTTCCTTGCCAGTTTCACTTTCCCGCTGACTCTTTTCTTTATAAATCTGCAGTTTCTCATGAATAGAACCTCGTGCCGGTCTTTCTTCTTTCTCTTTTGATTCCGATTGCTCTGTTTCTGTATCTTCCCGTTCATCCATATTGAGAAGTGCATTTAACTCTGACAACCGCTCCAGTTTCTGGTTCAGTTCCTCTTCTTTTGGGAATGGCTTTCCAACTTCCGCTTTCGCATTTGCCAGCTGCTCCTGTACCGTTTCCAGCCGTTGCTCTGCTTCTGCCATTTTCTCCGGATAGCTTTCCAAAAGATTATTGATACGAGTGATATTTCCCAGGGCATCTGCCCCCAACCGAAGTTTAGCTACCGATTCATGCTTTACAGACAGGATAAACTCTTTGCTCCAGCTGTCGAATTGGATTCTCATGTTGAATCCCTGATAGCTTCCAATATCCATAGCTGCATCTACAGACTTAATGTCTTTGCAGACCGCCAGAAGTGCCGCACCTGCCTCTTTCTTTTCTGTGAACACTTTTCCACTGATTTCCATAGAAAACTGCTCTGGATCTGTGATTTTATGCTCGGAAAAGTGTGCGATGTCTGCCTTGTAGCTGTCAATGATCTCTGTCAGTTTTGCGATCTGTTGCGGAAAATTCCTTGCAATATCATCTTCCAGTCGGTACTGGTTATTCATATGGTTCGCTTTTAAAAGTTTCAACTTTGCTACGTCCACATCCAATGCCATCTTCTCCTTTACTGCTGGATTTCCAGTTGCCAGTGCTTTAACCTCTGCATAGGAAAGTGCCGCTTCGTCCACATCTTCGCAGCTTCTGACCGGTGCTTTGCTGGTCATGATCTGGGAAATGAATTTCTGCTTATTCTCAATCAACTGCCACATATAACTGTCGAATGTGGATTCTGTCACATACCGGAAGATATGAACCTTTTTATTATGGTTTCCCTGACGGATAATACGTCCTTCCCTCTGTTCCAAGTCAGACGGTTTCCAGCCAATATCCAAATGATGCAGGGCAATCAGACGGTCCTGCACATTGGTTCCAGCACCCATTTTTGCTGTCGAACCAATCAAAAAACGAACCTGTCCGGATTTTACTTTTCCAAACAACTCCGTCTTTTTTGCTTCTGTATTTGCATCATGAATAAACGCAATCTCTTTTTCCGGTACACCTTTCTCTATCAGCTTCTGCTTCAAGTCATCATAAACATTGAAACTGCCATCGCCTTTCGGTGTGCTCAAATCACAGAAAATCAACTGTGCGGATTTCTGTGCTGCAGTATCTTTCCAGATTTCATAACTTTTCTCTGCACAGACTGCTATTTTGCTTTCTGGATTATCTGGCAATAGTTCGTTCACTAAACGCTGATCCAGTGCTAACTTCCTTCCGTCATTGGTAATTTTCAGCATATTATCAACCGAGGCATCTACTCCACCGTTTCTAACAACTTCTGCACGTTCTCCAAGGCTTTCTACGATTTCTTTCTGCTGTTCCGTTGGTTTCAGCACCACTGTTTCATATTCCGCTTCCGGCACAGGAAGCTTTAACTGATCGGAAGTCTTGATATCTGCAATCTCCTTAAACATATTCATCAGTTCCGGAATATTATAAAATCTTGCAAATCTGGACTTTGCACGATATCCTGTTCCTTCTGGTGCAAGTTCAATGCTCGTGACAACTTCTCCAAAAGTGGAAGCCCAGGAATCAAACAATCCAAGTCCCATATTTTGTAATTTGCTGTTCTGCAGATACCGCTGCATAACATATAATTCCGTCATGCTGTTGCTGATTGGTGTGCCTGTAGCAAAGGTAATGCCTTTCCCTCCGGTAATCTCATCCAGATACTGACATTTATTGAACATATCTGCGGATTTCTGTGCTTCATTCTGTGCAATCCCGGCTACATTTCTCATTTTTGTATAGAGAAACGCATTTTTATAGCTGTGTGCTTCATCTACATACAAATGATCCACGCCCAGTTCTTCAAACGTAACTACCTGATCTTTTTTCTCCTTCTGATTCAGTTTTTCCAATCTTGTCTGCAATGTTTTTCTGGTCTTTTCAATCTGTTTGACGGTATAACGCCCGCCGTCCTGTTCATACCTTGCACTCTGGATTGCCATTTCCAGATCATCAATCTGTTTCCGCAGCATAGCTTCCTGCCGCTCATCAGAGATTGGAATACGCTCAAACTGAGAATGACCGATAATAATAGCATCGTAATTTCCCATAGCGATTCTGGCACAGAACTTTTTCCGGTTTGCCGGTTCAAAATCTTTCTTGGTTGCTACCAGGATATTGGCACCCGGATATAACTGCAGGAATTCTGCACCCCACTGCTCCGTCAAATGGTTTGGAACGACAAAGAGGTTTTTCTGAGATAATCCCAGGCGTTTGCTCTCCATTGCCGCCGCTACCATTTCGTAGGTCTTTCCAGCTCCTACTACATGAGCAAGAAGCACATTCTCTCCATAAAGCTGATGTGCGACAGCGTTTTTCTGATGTGGGCGAAGTTCAATTTCCGGATTCATTCCTGGGAAAGTTAAATGACTGCCATCGTATTCACGTGGACGGATGCTGTTAAATCGTTCATTGTACACTTTTACCAGCCTCTCTCGTCTCTGCTGGTCTTTAAAAATCCAGTCCTTAAATGCTGCTTTCATGGCATCCTGCTTCTGTGATGCCAGCATGGTTTCTTTCTTATTAAGGACACGGATCTCATCACCATTTTCATTGACACTCTTATCATAGATGCGTACATCTTTCAGGTTCAGGGTATCTTCCAGAATCTTATAGGCATTTGCTCTCTCAGTTCCATACGTTGCATAGGCAAACGCATTTTGGGGACTGTCGGCATTCTTTCCTGTAATCCTCCACTCACCATTTACCTCAGAGAATTTCACCTGTATTTCTTTCTGAAGCAAATACCATGGTGTATGCAATGTTTCTTGCATAAAATCCTGATAATCCGAAGGTTCAATCCAGGTAGCTCCAATACGCACTTCAATCTCCGATGCTTCCAGATCTCTCGGCTGAACTGCCTCTAGTGCACGCACATTCGATGTGAATTCCGGATGATTCTCTGCAAAAGTTCTCGCAGTATTTAATTTATCCCTAACATTTCCGGAGAGATATTCATCTCCGCTTTCCCACTGGTCTGTCAGTGGATTTTTGAAGATAACTCCAACCAGCTCTTCTGTAATTTTCTCTTCGGTCTTTCCGGTCAGCTGTGCCATATATGGGAGATCTACTTTAGCCCTTTCATTTAAAGACAGAGCAAGTGCTTCTGTGGCTGTCTCCACACTTGTCACAGCAACCGCCTTTTTGATGGTTCGTTTGGTGAACATGTCCGCTTTCCGCTTCAATGTTCCATCTTCATTCAAGTCTTCCAGGGAACACAGCAGACAATAAGAAGAGTCATCAGAAAATGCCCGTTTATTAGCATTACTTCCAATAACTCCATACTTTGCTGTGTAGGTATCATACACCTGATTCAGTTTTTCCTGCTGTTTTTGGATTTCTTCGTCTGTGACAAATTCTTCCATCTGCATGGCGATCAGCTCACGAACGGTATCACGGATTGCAACCATGCCTTTTACACGTTCTGCAGTGGCCGCAGGCATTTTCACCTGATTCATCAAAGAGTTGACACGATAATATACCTGATCATCTACCACCGTATAGCTGTAATTTCTGACATTCGGATCAGCCGGAATACTCTCTGGCATCTCATCCAGTTCTGTTTCCACATCTACTGCCGGTGCCATGCTTCCCTTAATGTGTTTCACAGCTTCTTGTAACTGTAATTCCAAATCAGCTCCTTCCATTGGAGCACAGGTTGTTTCCATACCATACGGACCGGACACTTCTTTCATCTCACCCAGAATCATTTCCGGATGCTGAACAAAATACTGATTGACCGTAATTCCATTGACATCACTATCCAGATTTATCCATTCCGGCATTTCTTTCGTAAGGCTTTCCCTCTTTTGGAAAAACAAGATATCAGCACTGACTTCTGTTCCCGCATTTGCCTTAAAAGCTGTGTTCGGCAGTCGGATTGCTCCCAACAGATCTGCCCGCTCTGCCAGATATTTCCGGACTTCCGGTGACGCCTTATCCATAGTTCCCTTTGTTGTGATCAGTGCCGCCACACCACCTGGACGTAACTGATCTATCGTCTTGGCGAGAAAGTAATCATGGATCATGAAATTGTAGCGATCATACTGACGGTCATTGACCTTGTATGCACCAAATGGCACATTTCCAATCGCCACATCAAAAAAATCATTAGGATAATCTGTCTTCTCAAAACCTTTGATCTGAATATTGGCATCTGGATAGAGCAGCTTTGCAATTCTACCGCTGATACTGTCCAGTTCCACACCATAGAGTTTGGACTGATTTAGATTCTCTGGAAGCATTCCAAAGAAGTTCCCGACTCCCATAGACGGCTCCAGGATATTTCCTTTTGTAAATCCCAGATTCTCCAACACCTGATACATACTTTCAATCACAATCGGCTGTGTATAATGAGCATTTAAGGTGGAAGCTCTGGCTGCAGCATATTCCTCTGGTGTAAGAACCGTCTTTAATTCCAGATATTCTGTCTCCCATGCAGCTTTTGTCTCATCAAATGCATCTGCAAGACCTCCCCAGCCGACGTACCTGGATAAGATTTTCTGTTCCTCTGATGTCGCATTGCGATTCTCATCCTCACATTTCTTTAACAACTGGATAGCCATGATATTGGCTCGGAATTTCTCCTTCGGTGTTCCCTGTCCAAGTTCATCATCTGTGATATGGAAGTTCGTTGCTGGAATCAGTTCTGCTATTCCGTTAATCTCTTCCAATGATTCTTTTTCTTCCGATACCTCAACTTCTCCCGACAGTTCTTTTTCTTTTTTATCATAATCTGTCCACACACGTTGAGAAATAGCAGTAAAATACGAGGACTCTTCCTCCATAATTTCTTCCCTGATTTCCCGTAATTCATCTAAGGTATCCGCATTTACTGTTTTGTTGTGATAATGATAATAAAGTACTTCTTGTCCGAGTTTTACATCCAGACGTTCCAATTCTTGTGTTGACATTCGATTCCAAATATCATCTTTTTCCGTATGAATCGTGAAACCTTCTCCATCATCACGATATTCTAATGTGTATTGAAGTCGATTCGCTTCTCCCTTAACTTTACAATTAAAATCATAAATTGTTGTTCTGGTACCAGACATATATTCTGAATCAACTAATCGCAAATCAGTTATATCTTCAGCAGTCAAAGTATCCTGCTCCAGCTGTTCTCCTAACATCTGCTGTGCTTCTTCCAAATCTGCCAGTCTTTGTGCTTCCTGTCGTTCTTCGTACTTTTCCATTTCTTCCGGTGACAAATAATCATCTGTGCGGATTAACTGGCGGACACGTTCTGCAACTTTGTTCCACTTTAATAAAACTTCTACCTCTGGACTGCCAATTTTCCCTTTTGCAAGTTTTAATCCTTTTGCATCATGGGATGCGTCGGAAGCACCTGCTCCTGGTATTCCGGGTGAAGAACCACCTGTTCCATACTCATTTTTCAGGAACTCAGCTGCATCTTTCATATCATGGTGCTCCATGAAATACTCATAAATTCTGTTACGTCCTCCAGCTGTAATGCCGCCTCTTCTCAGGACGGCATCTATCTCGTCTTGTGTAATAAAGGAAAGTGCAGGACGTTCGACTGTAAATTTCTGGTCTACCCAGGAACGCTCCCTCTGTAAATCTTGAAAACGCTGAAAATATTCCGGATTATGCTGAATCTCCCAGCGGTAATAATCTCCCGGATTCTCATCCATATATTTCTGCAGCCATTCAAAACGATAGACAATCGCATCTGCTTTCTCTTGATCTGTCCATGCTCCACTCACTACATCCTGCCAGTCTGAATATGATTGGTTCTTTTCCCAGTTTCTGCAGGTATCCCGAAAATGGAGTGCAAGAAGATCTGTCATTTCTTTCTGTTCCTGCTCGATAGCATTATTGGAGATAAGATTATCAACGTAATTTCCCTCCTCATACATATCCCGGATTCTGTCAGCGGCTTCTTCCCACGTAACGATGCGGTCAAAGTTTCTTCTTGCAGAGTCACCTCGCCGGATACGGATACCATCGTTGTCGTACCAGATACTGATTTTCTGACCATCTATAGTAAATCCTTTTCCTCCGGTGCCATATTCATCTTTCAGGAAGCTTTGCATTTCTTCATTATCCAAACCTTCGATCAATCTTGCAGTAATGTGAAACAGTGTATTTTTCTGTCCGCTTCCTGTTCGTAGAATATCGTCTATCGCTTCATCAGAAATAAGAAAAGCGGCTGGCTGTTCTAATGCAGCTGCCGCTTTCCTTATTTCTCCTAACTGTTCCTCTTCTGTTGGGAATAGACTTAATTGTAAATAATCTCCTGAATTACCAGTTCCTCTGCCTGTGCCTTGATCTGATTCATGTGTCTGGTCCATGCCATCCCGTCTGCCATTTTGTCCGGTGCCGGATCTTTCTCCAGAAGTTCTGTCATCAGGTTGTCTACTCTCTGTCTTGCCTGGCTGTCGATTTCCATCAGATGACTGTCCAGACGGTTCTGCAGTGTCAGAATGTTGAACCTTGATACTTTGTGGTTTCTCAGATACTCTTTCCGCATCATTCCGTACTTCCCGATCGTTCCTCTCGTCTCTTCCAGGCTGATATCCGGAATCTGATACTCTCCGTTCTGGCTGTAACTGATCTCTCTCATATTCTGTTTCCTCCTTATTTTCTTCTCTATCTTCTGTGTTATTCGTCTTACTTTCACGAATTAACGTGTTAAATTCATTATAAGCTACTTCTTTTTCTTTTGCAACCATTTTTAGATCTTTTTCCAGATCATTCAATACATATCGTCCAATCTGCATCAGTACAGGTCTGCTGATCTCGTTGACTGCACTTCCCAGATGTCCTAATATTTTCAGCTGATTGAAGTCAGTAATATGCCGAAAATCCTCTGCATCCAGATATTCCTGTACATCCAGTCCACACCGGTTTAGCAATACATACCAGACACTATTTGTCATCAGTTCCCGAAATTCTACTTCCTGATTCTGTTCGTCCAGTTCTTCCAAAAATGTCCCTGTTACATCCAGTCTCAGTTCTTCCAATGCATCTGGAAGCCATTCCTGCATACTCTCCTTCGCTGCCTGATGCAGACTTTCAGCAAGTCCTCCTTCTGTATCTTCCAGTGTTAGTTGCTCCTGCAGATAATCCGCTACCAGCTGCTCTCCTTCTGCTGGAAGATTCCATAACTGAGGATCCTTTCCAAGATTACGCACTTTATAAGTGTCCTGCACATCAAATACATACCGAAGTTTTGTTTTCGGTCCGGAAGTATTGTCAATCAAGGCAATCCCCTTGGAGCCCTTTTTGATCCAGCGGTACATCTTCTGATTCCAGATTTCCATGGATGCTACGGCAGTTGCTTCCGGTCGCTGTGCATAAATTAAAAGCTGTTCTGGAAAAGTGTATTTGTACAGTCTGGATGCCGTGTTTAGGAACCGCATCCATTCCTGCGGACTGGCAGCTACATCTTTTGCCACCTCTTCCGTCAGCTGTTCCATTGCATATAATTTATTTGCCATGTGCTACTCCTTTTCATAAAATTAGGGACTGCTTAGCACAGTCCCCTTAAAATCATCGTTGTTTCTCTTTATAATGCTGCGGCAAGATCCTTTGACTTATTCTTTGGCACTTTGTCTGCCTCTTTTACCTTGCTCTCTGCCTTGGCTTTCTCCAGCTTTCCGTGTATTCCTCCTTTGGCTTCTTTTTTTACAGCTGTTTTTTCTGCTTCTTTTGCTTTTTCCAGCCGTGCTTCCCTGCGTTCAGCATTTTCCATGACTGCTGTCTTTCCATCACAGAACTGAACCTTATCTGACAGCTGTTCCTCTCTTTCTATCTGTGTCTCATTGACTTCTTTTACCATCACATTTAATTCCGGGACCTGAAAAATTCCGTTATCAGGGATAATCAGCACTTCATGAATGGAAGATGGGATGACAAAGTAATTGCCTTCCAGGCATTCCCCAACCTGTTTTCGAATATCTTCCTGCAGTAACAAAGAAGCTCCATTCATCCTAGATTCATTGGTAAGGCAGAACATTGGATTCTCCACGGTTTCCATATCCAGTTTTTCATTTAAAAGATTTTTCGGTGTTCCTCCAAAAATCATGGATTCGATAATCTGTGTCATATCCACAAGTTGCACTCCTCTGTTCCTATCTGCCATCATCGCATCTGCCTGAATCTGTTCGACAGATACTCCCCATTCGTTCATCAGAGAAACAGTTACCGGAATACTGCTGATTTCCTCTCCATTTTCCTCCAGGTTTACTGCATAATAAGCTGCAAAATCTCCGTGTTCTGTGACTACTTTATCTGCCAGACGATCGGTATTCCATTCCTTGTCACAGATTCTCACCTGCAGTTTTTCCTTCATTTTTTCATAATCGAAAATGTCAGGTACTCCCATTTTAATAAATTCTGCTTTATCCTGTGCTTCAATATACATATCAACCACATCGCCAACACAAGAATCCACATCTTTTCCAATCACATATTCCAGGTAGACGGAATCCAGATAGACTCTCGGTACGATTCTCTGGTCTCCATTTGGAATTGTAATGCCAGTAAGCTTCAATCCATTATTTTTTTCTACTTCCTGAAGTGTAATTTCTGCGTCCTTGTAAGACTCTGGCAGATACTCCTTTACATTGTCTTTGACATATTCATAAAATTCTTTTCTGTTCATCATACGCTTTTACCCCTTTCTGATCATGTGATGGTTCATTCTTTTTCTGCTGACCATCTGCTCGGCTTTCTTCTGATAAGCCATCATTCTCTTTAAAGTTTTCTCCTGGTTTTTTCTTGCTTCCTGTCTTTTTTCCATTGCTTTCATCATAGTTTTCTGTTCCTTTCTGTGATTTTTTGTATGAAAAAGGGAGCCTCACATAGAAGCTCCCAATCATAACCATTGGTTTTGGTTTCCTTATTTGGTTTTCCTTTTTCTGCTGATATAAAGTCCTGCTATACCTCCTGTGGAGATTACCAGAAGCAGGAGCGGCAGCCAGATATTTGTGCTGTCACCTGTTTTCGGTGCGTTTGATATCTTCGTCTCTTCATGGGACTGTGGTGTCTCCGGTGTGTTCGGTGTTTCTGGAACTTCCGGTTTCTCGTTTGTCAGATTGAATGTGACTTCCACGACTGGTGTACTGTCATTCGCATAAGCAAATGTCACTTCATGCTTGGTCTGATCCAGTGTGTAACCGTCCAGTGTCTTTGTTTCCACCAGATAATACTTGATTGCTGTATCATATTTGCCGTTCTTAAATGTGGCAATCTCATACAGCTTACTTTCTGCATGACCGGCAGCGTCTGTCTTTAAGGTTTCCAGAACCTTTCCTTTGCTGTCACGGAGTTCAAATTCTACCCCTTTCAGTGGTTCTCCTGACGATTTATCTGTCTTATTGAGAATCACTTTTCCCTTGGCAGTATCATCTTTCATAGCCACTTTCTGGATTTCTCCGGTGTCTTTCACCTCAAACGTCACATCGGCTGTCAGAAGATATCCTTTCGGTGCCTGCTCTTCACGTAAGGTATATTTACCGATTGGCAGTTTTTCGATATAGTGTGCTTCCTCTGTGGAAGTCCAGCTCTCTACTACCTGATCATCCTTATCGAGAATCGTCAGTTTCGCACCCGGAATCTCAGTTTCTCCTGTGATATCCGTCTTACTGATCTGCACTTTTGTCACATCATCTTTCATCTCATGCTTCTGAACCTCTGCTGTATTCTCTACTGTGAAAGTAATACTTTCTGCAGTGACATATCCATCTGCCGGTTTTGTCTCTGTCATGGTATATTCCTTACCAACAACCAGTTCTTTGATCACATGAGATTCTTCCGTAGAAGTCCATTCATCTACTGTATTGCCATCTGAATCCGTCACTTTCAGGTGTGCACCTGGAAGTTCTTTACCTGTTGTCAGGTCTGTTTTGGTCAGCTCCACTGTGGTCGGCTGATTTTCAAAAGTAAAGTCGTAGCTTACTTCTGTCTGGTCTTCTCCGGCATATTCAAAGGTAAACTCCTGTACTTCATCTGTTGTAACAAATCCGTCCGGTGCAAAGATCTCTTTCACATAGTATTTTCCGTCTATCGGAAGATCTGCCGTAAAAGTAATCTGTCCTTTTTCATCCGTTACTCGCTGCTCGATCAGACTTTCCTTCTCAAGGAGTACCTCACCCTTTGCATTTTTGATATCTTCACTGGTATAAAGACCGAAGACACCACCTGCAAGAACACGTTCTGTATCTTTTTCTTTCTTCAGAACCGTAACCTTTACTTTCTGACGGGCATTCTGCCATTTCTCATCATAAGTGATAACTGGTGTATCCTGATCACGATAGGAAAGGTCAACATATCTCGGCTCTCCGTCCAGCACATAACCATGGGCAGTTTTTACTTCCTTCACATAGTACTTGCCAGCCGAGAGATCTCCCATCTGTGCAATACCATTAGAATCTGTGGTAATGGTTCCCACTTTTTCATCTGCTTTAAAATAATCTTCGCTGACACCATCTGCCGCTTTGATATCTTCCGCAGCAAATACATCGAAAGTTACATCTGTAAGACTTCCAGTTACATATTCAAAGAGATGCTCCACAGTACCTTTTACATTGTCCAGAAGTGTCACTTTATCCAAAAACTCTCCATTTTTGTTGATGATCAGAAGTCCTGTCGGTACTTCATCTTTCATCTCTACTTTCTGAATCTCTTCGGTATCTTCCAGCGTGAACTTCACATCCATTGCTTTCAGATAACCATAAGGTGCCATTTCCTCACGAAGGGTGTATTCCTCACCAACTGTCAGTCGTTTGATCACATGTGGCTGATCTTTTACAGAAGTCCACTGATCCACAACATTTCCTTCTTTATCAAGAACGGTGAGTTTTGCCCCATCCAGTTCCACACCTGTTGTTACATCAGATTTCGTAATTTCTACTGTTGTTGGCTGGTTCTTTTTCACTGTTTTCAGTTTTACTGTCTTCACATCCTGTCCCTGGTAAGAAGCATTCAGATTCAGAACTTCAGCAGAGGACACAAATCCAGCCGGTGCTTTTAACTCTTTCACATAATACTGTCCAAGTGGCAGATCCAGCGTACATGCCGCAAGACCATCTTTATC
>OLIK01000185.1_pt1 | contig 16788 bp, 15 predicted proteins | sample 1609641 | NCBI WGS metagenome assembly OLIK01 (sample SAMEA4350124, study PRJEB24818) | metagenome | biome: human; feature: gut; material: faeces | place: Denmark | collected 2013-09
CTTGCGTTCGGAAGGGTGATACGTTCCATACAGACACATTATCTGGAAATCGTCAACTTTTTCGACAGGCGTTCCACCAACGCAGCTTCCGAATCGTTCAATGCCAAAATCAAGGACTTCAGAACACTGTTCAGAGGAGTAAAGGACAGGACTTTCTTTCTATTCAGACTGACTAAAATTTATGCTTAATCTATGAATCCCTCAGGTTTTTACGTTGACCCCAATTCTTACAATAAAGTTCTTGATTTAATCTATCAGCAAACCAACGAGTTACGGGGAGTAGAAAAGAAAAGCGGAGAGAGTTTTTCAACTTTCTCCGCTTCAGTACCCAGACCCGGGGTCGAACCGGGATGGAAGTGAATCCACTGGTGTTTGAGACCAGCGCGTCTACCGATTCCGCCATCTGGGCATCTTTTAAAACCTTATTTGTTTCTCGATTGCGGTTGCAAAGGTACTGCTTTTTTTCATATCTGCAAACTTTTCGGCACTTTTTTTCAAAAAAAGATAAATATACTACGATTTATGGGATAACGGACAATGGTTTTCTAAAAATAAGCCCTATATTAGCGGAAACTTTAAAACGATTTTATATCATGACAAACAGCAATAATTATTGTGTCATCATGGGGGGAGGTATAGGTAGTCGGTTTTGGCCATATAGCCGCAAAAACCTTCCTAAACAATTCCTTGATTTCTTCGGGACTGGACGTTCTCTAATACAACAAACGTTTGATCGTTATAAAAAAATAGTCCCTATAGAAAACATCTTTATTACAACCAACGTGCTGTATAAAGAACTGGTCCAAGAACAACTCCCAGAATTGGACAAATCACAAATTTTATTGGAACCCACTCGCAGAAGCACTGCTCCATGTATAGCTTGGGCTTCCTATCACATAAAAAAATTCAATCCAAATGCCAATGTCATTGTCGCACCGTCCGACCATCTGATTTTAAAAGAAGATGAATTTAAAGCTGCAATTTTGAAAGGACTGGAATTTGTTTCAAACTCTCCTCAATTACTAACATTAGGCATCAAACCTAACAGACCGGAAACCGGTTATGGCTATATTCAGATTGAGGAAGAAAAACAAGGAGACTTCTTTAAAGTAAAAACATTCATTGAAAAGCCCCAACTGGAATTTGCCAAAGTATTCGTAGAAAGTGGAGAATTCTATTGGAACTCAGGGATCTTCTTATGGAATATCAATACAATTTTAGAAGCCTTCAATGAGATTATGCCCGAAGTTTGTACCAAACTGACTAACGGAGAAGAAGATTTCGCTTCCTGTCCCAATATCTCCATTGACTATGGAATCATGGAGAAGGCTAACAATGTTTTCGTCCAATTGTGCGACTTCGGATGGGCAGATTTAGGTACATGGGGCTCCCTGTATGATATATCATCCAAGGACCAAGAAGGTAACGTTGTAGTAAACGGAAACTCCTTATTATATAACAGCTATAATAATGTAATAGTAGTGCCAGAAGGGAAATTAGCCGTAATACAGGATCTAGAAGGTTATTTAGTAGCCGCAAGAGACAATGTATTACTCATTTGCAAAAAAGATGACGAAAGCGCTATCCGAAAATTCGTGAATGACGTACAAATCAAGCTAGGAGATCAGTTTGTATAAAGACAGGTGACCGGAGTTTAATCATAAAGGAAAGCGGGAAACAGAATATCCGTTTCCCGCTCTTTATATTTACTAAGAAAGAAAAAGATTACTTGTCACCACCTTCCCAGGCTTGATTGATTGCTGTCGCCACCTCCACAAATTCTTCATTTGTCAGTTTCAACTTCGGATTAGAAAAAATCATATCCGACTCTTTCTGAATAGGAATCAGATGAATATGTGCATGAGGGACCTCTAATCCGATTACCGCCTCACCTACTTTCTTACACGGAAAAACTTTTTGAATGGCAAGTGCCACGCTCTTTGCAAAAACATGCATAGCAGCCAGTTCATTGTCCTCCAAATCAAAGATATAGTCCACCTCACATTTCGGAACAACCAACGTATGCCCTTTGGTTAACGGATTGATATCCAAAAAAGCATAGAACTGATCATTTTCAGCCACTTTGTAGCTAGGAATCTCACCTGTAATAATTCTACTAAATATTGTTGCCATATCTATAAGTATTAAATAAGGCAGCCCCGCATAGCGGACCTGCCTTATAATATTAAAATGAAATATTCACAACTTCTAAGCTGATTTTACCCTGCGGAATAGTGATTTCAGCCACATCACCCACTTTTTTTCCTAACAAACCCTGTGCTATCGGAGTATTTACCGAAATCTTGCCCAATTTTAAATTCGCCTCGCTTTCGGCTACGATAGTATAAACCATTTTCATTCCAGTCTTGACATTCTTCAATTCTACTTTCGTCAAAATTTGCACTGTATCTGCGTTCATTTTTGAAGTATCAATAATTTTAGCATCACCAATAGTTGATTTCAGCTGGCTGATCTTCATCTCCAACAGACCTTGCGCCTCTTTGGCAGCATCATATTCGGCATTTTCTGACAAGTCCCCCTTATCACGCGCTTCGGCAATAGCCGACACAATTTTGGGACGTTCTACTGATTCCAGATATTTCAGTTCCTCAATCAGTTGCTTGTAACCTTCTTCTGACATATAAGCCATAATGTTTTCCTCCTTTTAAATTATATAATTATTTATTGTTCCAGTTATACCTATAAAAACAAAAAGAATTCCGACATGGAAATGTCGGAACCCTCTTTGGTATTTCAAGTACTGCAAAGATAGACTTTTATCTAATACGAGTCAAGTTTATAAGGATGCTATGTAACATGTTTAAACAAATTCAACTCATAATTAGCTTTTTACAAGAGTTTTTTAATGGCTTCATCCAAATCTTTAATATTCTCACCACGAGCACTCAATTCATTATTACGATTTACCAAAAATATCGAAGGCAGATTAGTTACGTTATATAATGAAATGTATGAAGAATAAACACCATTAGCATCACGTACACAGACCCAAGGCAGATTATCTGCAGATGTTTTCCAAAAGTGTTCATCACCATCCAGTGAAATCTGGTAAATCTCGAACCCTTGAGAAGCATACTTATTATAAAGTTCACGTAACGCCAAATTATGCGCAGCAGACATTGCATTGTTATATACAGTAAAATCGATCAGCACCACTTTACCCTTCAAATCGGTCAGACTGCGTGTATTGCCTTTCAAATCCTTCAGCTGAATATCAATAATGCTAGCTTCTTTGATTTTATCTTCAGGGATTTCCATGGTTTGCTGACGGGGAGTACGGGTATTCTTCATTCCTTTTATAACCATATTATACAGGTTACGTGAACGGTCTGCATGTGGATAAGCATTATTCAGACTCGTAGCCACCGCAGCGAAACACTTCACATCCTCCTTATTTGTCAAAGGATCAAAAATCATATACCCATTCAACGACTGGAATAAAGCGAAATAAGCGTATGGCATATTTGGAGCCGCAAAGATATATTCTCGTTTCACTTTATTCTTGTAATTGTTTACCATAGCCAAAAGACTGTCTTGTGCGATACCCGCAGGGATATTACGATTCTGGCCGAGTTTGTCCACATTCTTCTGCAAATCAGCTTGTAGCAACACCAATTCCTTAATTTTCAAATTGTTTTCCGAACCTTCAATACGATAGGCAGTCGCAAAATCATTTATCTCAGCCTTAACTGATACAGTTTCCGTAGAGTCTACAGCAAAGTTTATCACTTTATTATCCAAACGCAAACGATAGAATTCAGGAGATTCCGGACGCTTCTGCGCAAAACTAAAACTTCCGCTACTGCCCAATTTTGTCGAATCAAGCGCTACTATGCCATCCAATCCCGACGCTTCCAAATAAAGCATCTTATCTTCAGCACCATTAATTTCACCTTGAACTTTGAACTTCGGTTCATTGTCGCAGGCGCTCAACCCTATCAACAGAAGTGCGAGCAAAAAATATACATTCTTTTTCATCGCTAAAATTAATATAAATGTGTGTTCTCTTAATAATTTTGAATGCAAAGATACGTCTTTTCGTGGTTTGTCAAAGCATTTATCCACCTTCTTACACATTAAAATGAAAAAAAACAGTAATCATAGTAACTTTTTATCTCATTCTCACCAAATTAGAAGAATAAATGCCTATCTTTGCACGAATTTTAGACGAAAAATATATTAAAACATTTTTTATGATCAATCCTATTGTTAAGACGATCGAGCTTCCTGATGGTAGAACCATCACACTCGAAACGGGAAAGCTGGCAAAACAGGCAGACGGTTCTGTAATGCTCCGCATGGGTAACACCATGTTGCTAGCTACTGTTTGTGCAGCAAAAGATGCAGTTCCCGGTACAGATTTTATGCCCCTCCAGGTAGAGTACAAAGAAAAATATTCAGCATTCGGACGTTTTCCCGGTGGCTTTACCAAAAGAGAAGGCAAAGCTTCGGATTATGAAATCCTGACTTGCCGACTGGTAGACCGCGCATTGCGTCCTTTATTTCCCGATAATTTCCATGCAGAGGTTTACGTAAACATTGTTCTTTTCTCAGCTGATGGAATAGATATGCCTGATGCATTGGCAGGATTGGCCGCTTCAGCAGCATTAGCCGTTTCCGACATTCCTTTCGGCGGACCGATTTCTGAAGTACGTGTAGCACGTATCGATGGTCAGTTCGTTATCAACCCCACTTTCGAACAACTTGGGAAAGCTGATATGGATCTGATGGTTGCTGCCACATATGACAACATCATGATGGTAGAAGGCGAAATGCAGGAAGTCAGCGAACAAGACTTACTGGCTGCTATGAAGGCTGCTCACGAAGCAATCAAAGTTCATTGCAAAGCGCAGATGGAGCTGATGGAAGAGGTCGGTTCTACAGTAAAACGTGAATATTGCCACGAAGAAAACGATGAAGATTTGCGCAAAGCTGTACGCGAAACTTGTTACGATAAAGCATACGCCATCGCTGCTTCAGGAAACAGAAACAAGCATGAACGCCAGGATGCTTTTGACGCCATCCGCGATGAATTCAAAACTCAATATACAGAAGAAGAACTGGAAGAAAAAGGTACATTAATCGACCGTTACTACCACGATGTGGAAAAGGAAGCTATGCGTCGTTGTATTCTTGATGAAGGCAAGCGTCTGGACGGACGTAAGACGACTGAAATTCGCCCTATCTGGTGCGAAGTAGGTTATCTGCCCGGTCCTCATGGTTCTGCCATCTTCACCCGTGGTGAAACTCAGTCTTTAACTTCTGTCACATTAGGTACCAAACTAGATGAGAAAATTGTAGACGATGTTCTGGATCAACACAGAGAACGATTCTTGTTACACTACAACTTCCCTCCTTATTCTACTGGTGAAGCAAAAGCACAACGTGGTGTAGGTCGTCGTGAAATCGGGCACGGGCACTTGGCATGGCGTGCTTTAAAAGGACAAATTCCTGCAGGATACCCGTACACAGTACGTGTAGTATCTGATATCATGGAATCAAATGGTTCTTCTTCAATGGCTACTGTCTGTGCAGGAACCCTTGCATTAATGGATGCCGGTGTTGCCATGAAAAAACCAGTTTCAGGTATTGCCATGGGCTTGATTAAGAATGCAGGTGAAGAAAAATATGCCGTATTATCTGATATTCTTGGCGATGAGGATCACTTGGGTGATATGGACTTTAAGGTTACAGGTACTCGTGATGGTATCACTGCTACACAGATGGACATCAAGGTAGATGGCCTGTCATTCGAAATCTTGGAAAAAGCGTTACTGCAAGCAAAAGAAGGCCGCGAACATATTCTTAACAAGTTAACCGAATGTATCGCCGAGCCTCGTAAAGATTTGAAACCGCATGCTCCTCGTATTGAAACGATGACTATTCCTAAAGAGTTCATTGGGGCTATCATCGGTCCGGGCGGAAAGATTATCCAAGGTATGCAGGAAGAGACTGGAGCAACCATCACGATTGAAGAAACTGATGGGGTAGGCCGTATTGAAATTGCGGGAACAAACAAGAAATGTATTGACGATGCTATGCGCATTATCAAGGGTATCGTTGCTGTTCCCGAAGTCGGTGAAGTCTATGTAGGTAAAGTCCGTTCAGTAATGCCATATGGTGTGTTCGTAGAATTCTTGCCTGGAAAAGACGGATTGTTGCATATCTCTGAAATTGACTGGAAACGTCTTGAAACAATAGAAGAGGCCGGTTTAAAAGAAGGGGACGAAATAGAAGTGAAATTACTTGATATTGACCCCAAAACAGGTAAATTTAAACTCTCTCACAAAGTATTACTGCCTCGTCCTGAAAAACAAGAAAAGAAATAAGAACATTCTTTATTTATACCATAAAGAGCGCAACCTGTTATAGGTTACGCTCTTTTTTTAAAAGATTAACCATTTATAATAATGTAAAATAAATAGCGCAACTAAATAATTAATCGCGCTATCTGATATATCATACAGAAAAAACTCCTCCGCTTTATATGATATCCGGTTATAAGATGGAATCAATCTTCTTGAACTTCGAAATCATCTTTACCTACTCCGCAAAGAGGGCAAACCCAATCATCTGGAATATCTTCAAATGCTGTTCCCGGAGCTATTCCACCTTCAGGATCTCCTTCTGCCGGGTCATAAACCCAACCACATACTGTGCAAACGTACTTTTTCATAATTGTCTCTGTTTTATGTTTTAAATGTTCTTTAAATACATAACAAATATACAATGAAATTGTTTACTTGCAAACTATCTCACTAATATTTTTTTTAACTCTTCCATTCCTTCGGACGCACCTTTCTGAATTACATGCACTTTACGCCCCGATGCAATGGGCACCTGCTTAGGATCTATTAAATAAACAGGAGTGTTGGCAGGCACATAATTCAACAAACCGGCAGCGGGATATACATTAAGCGAAGTTCCTATAATTAAAAAGATATCAGCTGTTTCAGCATATTCAATTGCAGTTTCAATCATAGGAACAGATTCACCAAACCATACAATGAATGGACGAAACTGAGAACCGTCTCCGGCCAAGTCTCCCAAATGTATCTCATATTCTTCCGGCTTTAATTCTTTAATATAAGCTGGATTATTAGGTTCCCAACTAGATGTCACTTTGGTCAGTTCGCCATGTAAATGAATAATATGCGAACTTCCAGCACGCTCATGCAAATTATCAATATTTTGAGTGATTACAGTCACATTAAAGAATTTTTCCATCTCAGAGACCAGTTCATGCCCCTGGTTAGGCTTTACAGCAAACAACTGTTTACGACGCTCATTATAAAAATCAATCACCAATTTAGGGTTTGCCGCATACCCTTCTGGAGTAGCCACTTGCTCCACCGGATACTGATCCCATAAACCACCTGCATCACGAAATGTACTGATACCGCTTTCAGCACTCATTCCAGCACCTGTTAAAACTACTAAATTCTTCATTTCTAGTCCTCCTCTTTTAACTAAACACACAAAAATAAGAAAAATTAAATTGTTAAAAACAGATTCATTCAAATAAAACACCTACCTTTGTGCGTTTTGTATAAAACATCTTATAAAATAAATAGTTATGGATAAATTCAGTTACGCCATCGGCCTTGGTATTGGCCAGAATTTATTGAGCATGGGTGCTCAAAGTATTAATGTTGAAGACTTTGCTCAAGCAATCAAAGACGTATTAGATAGAAAAGAAACGGCTATCAGCCACAACGAAGCACGTGAAATCGTAAACAAGTACTTTGAAGAGCTGGAAACCAAATTGAATGCAGAGAATATTGAAAAGGGAAAATCATTTTTGGAGGAAAACGCAAAAAGACCGGGAGTCGTGACACTTCCCAGTGGCTTACAGTACGAAGTGATTACAGAAGGTAACGGAAAAAAACCGAGTGCAACCGACCGTGTAAAATGCCATTATGAAGGTACCTTGATTGATGGGACTTTGTTTGACAGCTCTATCAAACGCGGCGAGCCGGCTATCTTTGGTGTGAACCAAGTAATCAAAGGATGGGTGGAAGCACTCCAACTGATGACTGAAGGTGCTAAATGGAAACTTTTCATTCCTTCAGAACTAGCCTATGGAGCACAACAAGCAGGAGAAATGATTCCTCCTCACAGCACATTGATTTTTGAAGTAGAATTAATCGAAGTATTATAATTATTAAAGCATTTAAGGCAAATGAAAAAAATTAGTTTTTTTGTAGCAATCGCTGCTGCAGCCAGCTTGGCTTCTTGTACAGCTCAAGCACCGAAAGCAAACATGAAGAATGACGTAGACTCACTTTCTTACATGATGGGTATCACCAACACGCAAGGTCTGGATATGTATATGAGCCAACAACTAGGCGTTGATACAGCCTATATGTCCGACTTCATCAGAGGTGTTAAAGAAGGTACCAGCAAGACTAGCCCTAAAGACGTTGCTTATATGGCAGGTCTTCAGATTGGTCAACAAGTTGGTGGACGTATGTTCGATATGATGAGCCAACGTATTTTCGGAAATGACTCTACTCAAAGTTTAAGTAAAGAAAACTTTCTGGCAGGTTTCATGGCTGCTTTGCAGAAAAAAGGCATGAATGTTACTATGGAAGAAGCCAACGCTTACGTTCAGTCTAAGGCAGAAGCAATCAAAGCAAAAGCTACTGAAGCCCAGTTCGCTGAAAATAAAGCTGCCGGTGAAAAATTCCTAGCTGAAAATGCAAAGAAAGAGGGTGTTAAAACTACATCAAGCGGCTTACAATATAAGATAATTAAAGAAGGTAACGGCGCTATTCCTACCGATTCTTCTAAAGTAAAAGTAAACTATAAAGGTACTTTGATTGATGGAACTCAGTTCGACAGTTCATATGATCGTAAAGAACCGACTACTTTCCGTGCTAATCAGGTAATCAAAGGATGGACTGAAGCGCTAACAATGATGCCAGTAGGATCTAAATGGGAACTTTACATCCCTCAAGAGCTAGCTTATGGTGCACGTGAAGCCGGTCAGATTAAACCTTTCTCTACTTTGATTTTCGAAGTAGAACTAGTTGGCATCGAAAAATAACCTCATTTAATACGATTTAGGCACTATAAAATATTTTGTGTAAATGTAAAATACGGGATTCAGTATTGGGTTCCGTATTTTTTATTTAATAGCTTTGCAAAATGAAGAAGATTATGAAAGAGAAGAATCATGCAGTGAGGTATTAAGTAAGAAGTTCCTTAACCAGTTCAAGACAGAAGCTGATGTCAGCAAGTTTCTGAAACAACTACACGCGCAGGTATTGGAGAAAATGCTTGAAGGTGAGATGGATGTGCATCTGGGTTATGAGAAGAATTCGGTTTCCGGTCATAACAGCGGTAATTCCCCTAACGGCAGCTACCCCAAGAAAATCCAAACTGAACACGGTGAAGCGGTCATACCTATTCTCCATGACCGTAGCGGTGAATTCGAGTCCATAGTTGTTCCCAAACACGAGGGTCGTGGGTTTTTCCATAGAAAAACTTGTTATCTCCCTATATGCCAAAGGAATGAGCGTGTCCGACATTGAAGAGGAAATGTGTGAAATCTATGAAATAGAACTGTCCACATCAGCCATTTCCATCATCACGAACAAAGTCAACCAGGGCTGCTCAGGAATAACAGAACCGCCCTTTAGATCCGGTCTATCTCATCGTTTGGATGGATGGTATTGTATTCAAGGTTCGTGACAACGGAAAAATCATCAACAAGACTGTCTATCTCTGTGTCGGTTTGAAACAGAACGGCTTGAAAGAAGTCCTTGGCATGTGGGTGGGAAAATCAGAAAGTTCTTCATTCTGGATGGGTGTCCTGACAGATTTGAAGGCCCGCGGAGTGCAGGACATACTGATTACCTGCACTGACAACCTGAACGGGTTTACCGACATCATACGTGCCGTATTTCCTCTGTCTTCCACGCAAATACGTGTTGTATATCAGATCAGGAACTCCTGTAAATATGTCGTTTACAAGGACAAGAAAGAGTTTACAGCCGATATGAAGAGCATCTATAACGCGCCCAACAGGAGGCTGCTGCCGTGGAACTGGATAATTTGGAAAAGAAATGGGGAGGGAAGTACCCTTATGCCATCCTCTCATGGAGGAATAACTGGGATGACCTGACTGTTTTCTTCCAGTTCCCATTGGAAATCAGGAAAATAATCTACACTACAAACCTCATTGAAAATCTGAATGGAAAAATCAGAAAGTACACTAAATCAAAACTTTCATTCCCGTCGGATGATGCGGTGAAGAAAATGGTATACCTCGCTCTGATGGAGATTGAGAAGAAATGGACAATGCCGATTACTAACTGGGGATTGATTATGAACCAATTTATGCTTATTTTTGAAAACGGGATTCAGATATAAGAGACTTATAACTGAATCCCGTTTCTATTTACACAAAATATGGATACTACCACGATTTACAAATCAAATTTTCTTTTCCTTTATATCTGTACGCGCCTCAACAACATTAACTACATAATCGCCTAATTTTTCGCATTCACTGATAATATCCATATAATGAACCCCCATCTGATAATTATATTCCTTATTATTCACATCCAATACATTCTGATCCTTCAACTGGTTACGGTAATTGTTTATCTCATTCTCTATATTAAATGATTTGTTAGGATCAACCAGATGATATTCGTCTTCTTCCAAAGATACCATTTGTTGTAGTGCATTATCCGTCAATTGAAGCATCTGATGAATATGGTCATATTGTTTTTCCGTAAAATCTTCATTCCCTCTGAATTTATGATTGATAGTACGCGCCAAATGATAACAGCTGTCACCAATACTTTCCAACTCAGTCACTTCACGCAACATGGTACGTATTTTCAATTTACTTTCTGAACTCAGCCGCCCTTCAGAAACTTCATTCAGATAATTGGCTATCTCCAGCTCCATATTATCACTGATATTTTCATATTTCTCTATCCGGCTAAATAATTTGTTGAAATCATTCTCATTCGTAGTATGCAATAGATCACGCACCATACCAAACATACGGCGAGTACGCTCAGCAAACAAATTAATTTCTTTCCTTGCCTGGACAATAGACAATTCAGCAGTAGATAACATACCACCAGAGATAAAACGCAAACGGAATTCCTCCTCATCCTCTTTTGGTCTGATTACCCAACAGACCACCTTTTCAATCGGTCCAATAAACCAAATCAATATCAACACATTACAGATATTAAAAGCTGTGTGGAAAGCCGAAAGTTTATAAGTAATTGCCACTTCAGGCGATACTCCTGGAAATAAGCGGTTAATCATTCCACTCACCATATCTACAAACGGATGGAAAATACATAAAATCCATACCACCCCAAATATATTAAAAATAAAATGAGCCAACGCCGCCCGCCTTGCTTGCGTATTCGCCGTCAAAGCTGCAATATTAGAAGTTACAGTAGTACCAATATTCTCGCCCATCACCAGTGCAATGCCCAAATACAAATCAAGCACACCACTGGAACAAAGAATCAATGTAATGGCCATAACCGCAGCAGAAGACTGTGCGCACATTGTTATTATTCCACCTATCAACAAGAATGATAAAATGGAAAAAAATCCCCATTCCTTGCAAGAGGTAATAAAACTGATGATAGCTGCATTATGCTCCAAATCCATATGCATGGCATTCTCACGTAACGTAGTCAATCCCAAAAACATGAACGAAAATCCAAAAATAAATTCCCCAAAAGATTTTTTCTGACTTTTATTAGAAAAGATTAAAGGAACAGCCAATGCAAAGAGAGGAAAAATAAGATTATTCATATCGATCTGGAAACCGAAAATAGACATAATCCAAGCGGTCACCGTAGTACCAATGTTAGCTCCCATAATTACAGAAATAGCCTGCCCCAAAGTCAGCAATCCCGCATTTACGAAACTAACTGTCATTACCGTTGTCGCAGTAGAAGACTGTACAGAAGCTGTCACAAATGTACCAGTTAACAGCCCGGTAAAACGGTTCGTGGTCATTGCCCCCAGAATATGACGCAAATGTCCGCCTGTCAGTTTTTGCAAGGCCTCACTCATGGTTTTCATCCCATACATCAGAAGTGCCAGTGAGCCTATCAGTTTCAAAAAAACAAATATTGACATGTAGATTCTCTTTTATTTATACCCTCTTCTTTATTACACTTTATTAAAAAAGACACAGAGGTACAAAGTATTTAATCCGTCATGAGTTAAACCTTGCACCTCTGCATCTATATCATTGTTCTGTTCACCATAGCCATTTCAGGTTAGGATTTCTTTTCCTTCACATTGCTACTGGCTTCCACCACATTAACTACATAATCGCCCAGTTTTTCACATTCTCCAATGATATCCATATAGTGTACACCCATCTGATAATCATACTCCTTATTATTCACATCCAGTACATTTTGATTCTTTAGCTGATTACGATAGTTATTTATTTCATTCTCTATATTAAACGATTTATTCACATCCACCACATGATGTTCATCTTCCACCAACGAAACCATTTGGGACAAAGCATCATCTGTCAACTGGAACATCTGATGAATATGATCATACTGTTTCGGAGTGAAATCCATATCACTCCGATGCTTACGATTAATTGTACGTGCCAAATTATAACAGCTGTCACCAATACTCTCTATTTCAGTCACCTCACGAAGCATAGCACGAATCTGCAACTTACTCTCAGAACTCAAACGCCCGTCGGATACCTGATTCAGATAATTAGCAATCTCCACCTCCATATTATCACTTATATTCTCATATTTCTCAATACGGCTGAACAATTTGTTAAAGTCATTGTCATTCGTGGTATGAAGCAGATCCCGCACCATGCCAAACATACGATGAGTACGCTCTGCAAAGAGATTGATTTCCTTGCGTGCCTGCAATATAGAAAGCTCCGCAGTAGAAAGCATACCACCTGTAATAAAGCGCAAACGATATTCTTCATCCTGCTCTCTCTGAGGAATGATTTTACAGACTGTTTTCTCTATCAACTTAACAAACCAAATAAGAATCAACACATTGCATATATTAAAAGTAGTATGAAAAGCAGACAGTTTAAAAGATACGGCAACAGCCGGATCTGCTGTTTTCATTATATCTTCTACAAACCATGAAACCCCCATAGTTACAGGCTTGAAAAGACATAATACCCAAATAACCCCAAAAACATTAAACACCAAATGAGCCAGCGCAGCCCTCCTAGCCTGCGTATTAGCAGTCAGTGCAGCAAGGTTGGCTGTTATGGTAGTACCAATATTCTCGCCAAGCACCAATGCAGCCCCCAACTCAAAACTAATCCAACCATTGGCACACATAATTAAAGTAATAGCCATCGTTGCCGCCGATGCCTGTACAATCATAGTCAGAACTGTACCGATGACAACAAATAAGATAACAGAACCAAATCCCATATCGGTATAGTTCTGAACAAAAGACAACATTTCGGGGTTTCTACTTAAGTCAGGAGCATTCGTCTTCAAGAGAGAGAGGCCCATAAACAAAAAAGAGAAACCGAATATAAATTCTCCAATGGATTTACGGTTACTCTTTCCTGAAAATAATAAAGGTACGCCAACAGCCAATAACGGAAGCGCCATAGCAGCAATATCTACTTTGAACCCCAATGCAGATATAATCCATGCAGTAACAGTGGTACCGATATTCGCCCCCATAATGACCCCAATTGATTGTGAAAGCGTAAGGAGTCCGGCATTAACAAAACTTACTACCATAACAGTAGTAGCAGAAGAGGATTGAATTAACGCAGTGATAAGAACACCGGTTAACACTCCGGTTACCCGGTTGGTGGTCATCGCTGTGAGGATTTTACGCAGTCTGTCACCAGCAAACTTTTGCAGCCCCTCACTCATGATTTTCATTCCATAAAGGAATAGCGCCAGTGAACCTAGCAGCTTTAAGAAATCATAAAAAGAATACTCCATCTTTAATTAATTTGGTAGGAATTGGCTAATCTCCCTTTTATTCAGTAAATTTCAAGCCGTTTCACTACGTTAGTAATAATTATTACGATTATGTTACAAATCTGTTGCAAAAATAACAATATTTCAAAGAACTTCCCAATCGGAAGCTCACTTTTGGATATTTATAATGGTTTTAATCTAGATATCCCATATGGACCAGTCAGTGCCAAAGTCAATAACAAAGTAGAAGGGCTCAATTACCGGGCCTATAATAATAAGGATGTGGAATTCCTGAATATGCTAAATCCTTCGGGAATGCGCACTTATGTCCGTTCACTTTGCTTCATCTTGTGCAAAGCGGTGGAGGACCTATACCCTGATGGAAAAATCATGCTTGAACATCCCGTATCCAAAGGATATTATTGCGACTTGCAGATAGGGCACGAGACCGGACTGGATGATGTTTCCCGTATTAAGCAGCGAATGAAAGAGATTGTGGAAGCCAACATCCCTTTCCATCGTTTTGAATGTCATACAACTAAAGTAGTAGAACTATTCTGCCGGAAAGGAATGATGGACAAAGTAAAACTACTTGAAACTTCAGGAGAACTTTACTCCTATTATTATACTTTGGAAAATACCATTGACTACTACTATGGCAGCCTGCTGCCCAGCACCGGATATATCCGCAAATTCGACATAGTGAAATACTATGACGGCTTGTTGCTGCGTGTCCCCAACCGTCAGAATCCGGAAGTACTAGAGGAAGTGGTAAAACAAGAAAAAATGCTGGAAGTATTCAAAGAACATCGTCGTTGGAATCAGATTTTAGGCGTAGGGACTGTAGGAGATTTCAATGTGGCCTGTAATGAAGGCTATGCCACCGATCTGATTAATGTGTCCGAAGCCTTGCAGGAAAAAAAGATTTCCAATATTGCCGATGGGATATACCACAGAGGAAAAAACGGTCAAAGAGTAAAACTGGTTCTTATCTCCGGTCCATCCTCTTCTGGTAAAACGACTTTCAGCAAACGGCTCAGTATTCAGTTGATGGCAAACGGTCTGAAGCCTTACCCCATCTCCCTGGACAATTATTTTGTTGACCGAGAAAAGACACCAAAAGATGAAAAAGGTGATTATGATTACGAATCATTGTATGCATTAGATTTAGAGTTCTTCAACAAGCAATTACAAGATCTGCTTCATGGAAAGGAAGTGGAATTACCACGTTTCAACTTCACCACAGGAAGAAGGGAATTTAAAGGTGACAAACTTAAGATTGACGATAACATGATATTGATTCTCGAAGGGATCCATGCACTTAACCCCGAGTTAACTCCTCATATTCCCACCGAAAATAAATATAAAATATATGTATCGGCATTAACCACTATTCTGCTGGACAATCATAATTATATTCCGACTACCGACAACCGTTTGTTGCGCCGTATTATCCGCGACCACAAATACCGTGGCTATTCCGCAGAAGAAACGATCAGAAGATGGCCCAGCGTACGTGCCGGAGAAGAAAAATGGATCTTTCCATATCAAGAAAATGCAGATGCCATGTTCAATTCTGCCCTATTGTTTGAACTGGCCATTATGAAAGATTATGCTATTCCCATTCTAAGGAATGTCCCCAATAACAAACCAGAATATTCAGAAGCATATCGTTTACGCAAATTCTTGGAATATTTCGCTTCGGTACAAGATAAAGAATTGCCTCCTACCTCTTTACTGAGAGAATTTTTAGGAGGAAGCAGTTTCCGGTATTAACCTGTTATTAAACAGTATATAAGGTTTGTTTATGTGCGAAACAAACAGTAATTTCGACCACTATTAAACAAGTATAAGCGAATGCACTCCAAAGGCTATAGAAAACTGTTCAACTGCCTGATGTTCTACTGCTAAGAACATTTCTTCTTCAGGAGGGTATGCCAAAAGCCAGCAGACTGTACATTCATTAGCCACCATAAAGATGGATTGAATGACAGCGTATCTTACTTTTGGCATACGTTTCATTCTATTGATATCTTCTTCTGCATATCAATCGGTCGGCTCCTTCAATCCGTCCTTATGGGAATTCCTATTTATGAACAAATAAACCTTATTATAACTCTTATGATAACAACAACCAACGGAATGACAGACCGTATCCAACGCCTGCGTCAAGAATCTTTTAACGCACAACCTTCTCTGTCCATAGAACGTGCTCTGATAGAGACCGAATTTTACAAAGAAAACGAAGGGAAATATCCAATTCCCATTCTAAGAGCACTGAACTTTCTTGAAATCTGTAAACGGAAAACTATATACATAGGTAAAGACGAACTGATTGTAGGTGAACGTGGACCACATCCCAAAGCCGTATCTACTTTCCCTGAACTGACCTGTCACAGCGTGGAAGACCTTCATGTGTTGAACACCCGCGAATTACAGCGCTATACCATCAGCCAGGAAGATATAGACACCTATGAACGCGAGGTTATTCCTTATTGGAAAGGGCGCACCCAACGCGAACGCATCTTCAATCACGTTCCCAAAGAATGGAAAGAAGCTTACGAAGCAGGAATGTTCACTGAATTTATGGAACAACGAGCCCCCGGTCATACTTCCTTGGACGGAAAAGTTTATCAATATGGCATGCTGGATCTGAAAGAACGTATTGCCCATGAGCTGAGAAATCTGGATTTCATGAATGATCCAGAAGCAACCGACAAACAAGAAGAACTGACCGCCATGTCCATCTCCTGTGATGCCGCTATCATTTTTGCCGAACGCCATGCTGAACTGGCCGAAAAGATGGCTGGACGAGAAACCG